>Ga0208676_1000010_pt1:0-170000 | contig 175193 bp, 147 predicted proteins | sample Colrivmeta1370A3_FD_187623 | JGI IMG/M metagenome (GOLD analysis project Ga0208676, IMG submission 187623) | Estuarine microbial communities from the Columbia River estuary - metaG 1370A-3 (SPAdes) (version 2) | ecosystem: Environmental > Aquatic > Marine > Intertidal zone > Estuary...
AAGCCAAAACTTCAATCAATGCCTAAATCAAAAGAAACTCCGGCTCAAAGAATTAAGCGTTTAGAACGAGAATTATCGGATGAGAAGTTGAAGAATAAACTTCTTAATACTTTGATAGATATCTCAGACGAACAATATGGTACAAGTATTAGAAAAAAGTATTTACCCAAACAATCCAACGAATCAGGCAAGGCGAACCAATAAGCTTATCACGCTGTTGTCGACTGTTTGGGATAAGTAGACAAGCTGTTTATCAATCAAACAAACGTACCATAAAAAGAACAGAAGAACTCTCTAAAGTTGGAGTGTTAGTTCGTACTATTAGGATGGAAATGCCCAGATTAGGTACTCGTAAACTTTATTATTTATTGCGTTCAGATATTGACGCTTTGGGTATAAAGATAGGACGAGATGCATTGTTTGATTACTTAAGTCTGAGCATTTATTAATAAAACCAAAGAAAAATTATACAAAAACTACAGATTCTAAACATTGGCTTAGAAAATATCCTAATTTAATGTTAGGGGTTAAAGCTCAAAGACCAGAACAGTATTTTGTTAGTGATATAACTTATATTAAAAGTAGAGAGAAAACACATTATTTATCCTTAGTAACCGATGCTTATAGCCGAAAAATTATGGGGTTCAAACTTAGTGATGATGTGTCTACCGAAAATGTAGTTCAAGCCTTACATATGGCAGTTCTTAAAAGAAAAACACAGCAGTCATTAATACATCATTCAGACAGAGGATTGCAATATTGTTCATCTCTTTACCAAAATGCACTCAAAGAAAATGGAATACTTCCTTCTATGACAGATGGATATGACTGTTATCAAAATGCAATGGCTGAAAGAATTAACGGAATACTAAAACAAGAGTTTTTGATCAATAAATGCAATAATGGTAAGGAATTAAAACAATTAGTAAAAGAATCAATTAATACTTATAATAACAAAAGACCGCATTTGAGTCTTAATATGAAAACACCTAACTTTATACATCAGAAAACCTGTGAAGATATCTTAACAGGTTTTCTTTAATTTTTTTAATAATCGTCAACCTATTTTAGGACGACTCAAATTTTTGTTATTTTTATTTCAATTTTATTTTAAGAGTTTTAGAATTTTAAAAATTTTTAATATCAAATTGTCAATTGTTAGTATATTTATTGCAGCGAAAAAAAAAAGTATGATTAATAATGCCCATAGAGAAATTACACGTTTAATTCCAGAAGATAGTTTTTTGGTTGAAGAAAGAGTAAAGGATAATTTTGATTTTCCAATTCATTTTCATCCTGAATATGAATTGAATTTTATTTATAGAGGAAAAGGAGTAAGAAGAGTTGTTGGTGATAGTACAGAAGATGTTGAGGATTTAGATTTAGTTTTGGTAGGTCCGAATATGATTCATGGTTGGGAACTGCATAAGTGTAATTGTAAAGAAATTTACGAAATGACAATTCATATTCATGATGATTTATTGAATGAAAAAACATTATCAAGAAGGATATTTAAACCTATTAAAGATATGTTTAATAGGTCAAAACATGGAATTCTTTTTTCACGGGAAACTACGATTAAAATGATGCCGAGGTTAATGGCTCTTTCAAGAATAAATGGAATTCAATACTACTTAGAGTTTATTTTAATTTTGGATGATTTGGCAAAATCAGAGGGGCAAAGGATGCTTTCAAATTCTTGTGTAGAATTGGTCGATTTTCAGAACAGTGAGAAGATTAAAAAAGTGTATGACTATATTCAAGAGAATTTCAATAAGTCAATAAGCTTAAAGGAAATTTCTGAATTGGTGAATATGAGCCCGGTCTCGTTTAATCGATTTATTAAAACAAGAACAGGGAAAACATTTATAACATATATTAATGATACCAGAATTAGTTTTGCAACACGATGGTTGCTGGAAACCGACTTAAGTATTGGAGAAATTAGTTTTAAATGTGGGTTTAATAGTATTGCTAATTTTAATCGATTATTTAAAAAAACAAAAAAATGTACTCCAAAAGAACTGAGAAATGAATTCGTGGGAACGAAAAGAGTTCTTTAATATTATAAAAAAAGACTCCTAAACTAATATGTTAGATTCAGGAGTCTTTGTTAAACAAAACTTAATTATCCCATTATTACTGTAATACGGTGTTCTTTTCCTTTTTCAAGAATTGGTACAATATGAGAGGCGATAGGAGTGCCATTTACAATCATTTGCTTTATGCCTTTACTTACATTGTCAGGGTTTTTAACTTCTATATTATAAGTTGCGCCTCTAAAAATTCTTTTCATTTTAAATCCATCCCATTTTGCCGGGATACAAGGATTAATTGAAAGTCCGTCATAATCTGGTTTCACACCTAAAATATATTGGGTAATTGCATAGAAATTCCAGGATGCCGTGCCTGATAACCAAGAATTTTTTGCTTCACCTGGTTTAAAGGCTTCTTTTCCTGCAACCATTTGACAATAAACGTATGGTTCTACTTTATGTAATTCAGAAATATCTTCTAAAAAGCTAGGGGCAATTTTAGTGTAATATTCATAGGCCAGATCTCCTCGTCCAATCATTGTTTCACCAATCATTATCCACGGATTATTATGACAAAAGATACCCCCATTTTCTTTGTATCCAGCAGGATAAGTCGAAATTTCACCATATTCAATATGGTATTTTGTAAAAGCAGGACTATTTAATACAATCCCATATTCACAGTCTAAATGTTCTTTAACTGAGTTCAATGATTTTTCAACCAATCCATCTTCTTTACCAATTTCAGCCATTGAACACCAACCTTGAGATTCTATAAAAATCTTTCCTTCTTCATTTTCATTTGATCCCACCTTTTTTCCAAAGTAATCATAGGCTCGTAAATACCAATCACCATCCCATCCGTTCTTTTTTACAGCTTCAATCATATTGTTTACATGGTTCTCTGCTTCATGAGCCTCATCGTTTTTACCAATGCGGTTACAAAGTTTCACATATTCTTTTCCATAAACTACAAAAAGTCCGGCAATCATTAAAGATTCTGCTTGTCCATCTTTTTTGTTTCCAGTTGTTTGAAATGACTCATTTGGATCATTCGAAAAACAGTTTAAATTCAAGCAATCATTCCAATCTGCACGACCAATTAAAGGTAAATTATGAGGTCCTAAATTATTTACAACATGATAAAAAGAGGCCTTCAAATGATCAAAATGGGGCTTTGCTCTAGATGCATCATTATCAAAAGGAACAAGTTCATCTAACAAACTGAAATCACCAGTTTCTTTAATATATTCTGATGTAGATAAGATTAGCCAAAGTGGATCATCATTAAAATTCCCACCAACTGCAGCGTTTCCTTTTTTTGTTAAGGGTTGGTATTGATGATAACAAGATCCGTCTTCAAATTGAGTTGAAGCAATGTCGAAAATACGTTCACGTGCTCTTTCTGGAATTTGATGTACAAAACCTATTAAATCCTGATTGGAATCTCTGAATCCCATACCACGACCAATTCCAGATTCAAAAAATGATGCAGAACGAGACATGTTAAAAGTAACCATACATTGGTATTGGTTCCAAATATTAACCATACGATCTAATTTATTATCACCAGATTCAATTTTTATGGTTCCTAATAGTTTATCCCAATATACTCTTAACTCTTCGTAGGCTGCATTAACTTTTTCAACGGTATCATATTTAGCAATCATTTCCTTTGCAGGCTTTTTGTTGATTACCGATTTGCTTTCCCATTTATTATCTTCTTCAACCTCCACATAACCAAGCATAAAGATATACTCCTTTTCTTCGCCTGGTTGCAAATCAATTTCTATATAATGTGATGCTATTGGCGACCAGCCGTGAGCTTCCGTATTTTTTGATTTTCCTTCCATTACCACATCCGGAGAGTCAAATCCATTGTACAATCCAATAAAAGATTCTCTATCGGTATCATACCCTTGAATCGGAGTATTCACAGAATAAAAAGCATAGTGATTACGTCTTTCTTTAAACTCGGTTTTATGATAAATTACTGCATCTTCAATTTCTACTTCACCCGTATTAAAGTTTCTTTGAAAGTTAGTCATATCATCCTCAGCATTCCACAGGCACCATTCAACAAAAGAGAATAATTTTAATTTTTTCACCTCTGAAGAAGTGTTTTTAATACTCACTTTTTGTATTTCTCCCCAAAAACCAAGAGGAATAAATTGAAGCACTTCAGTTTGAACACCATTTTTGGAACTTTTGAATTTAGTGTAGCTCATACCATGACGACATTCATAACTATCTAACGCGGTTTTAACTGGCTTCCATCCGGGAGACCAAATGGTATCTCCATCTTTTATATAGAAGTATTTTCCTCCGTCATCAGTTGGTACATTGTTATATCTATAACGTGTTAGTCTTCTAAATTTCGCATCTTTATAAAAGGTATAACCTCCACCAGTATTTGAAGTAAGTGAGAAGAAATCTTCATTCCCAAGATAATTTATCCAAGGGTATGGTGTTTTAGGATTTGTAATTACATACTCTCTCCTTTCATCATCAAAATATCCGTATTTCATGTTTTATTTAAAGTTTCTTACTGTTTTTTGAGTTTTAAAATAAATTTTTGCTGTGGTTAGTAACAATGACTATTTATTTTACTTAAAAAAACAGTTAATTGGTTTATAAATAATTTTTGAATTATAAAATTCATATTTAATATTTTCAAAATTACCTATATGCTATGTAAGTCTTTGATACTATTTTGTCTTTTATATAAAGGTTTTTTAGTATTTGTAATTATAAAAGAGAGAAACATTGCGAATAATAGAAAATTGTAACATTACTTTTCAACTAAATTAAATGTTGAATTTCTTTTAATAATTTTTGTTGGTAATACTATTGTTTCTGGTTTAAATGGTAGTCCTTTTTTGTTAGATTTAATTTCTTTGAATAATAATTTTAAGGCTTTTTCCCCCATTTTATATCCAGGTTGATTTATAGAAGTAAGTGATGGTGTAATTAATACAGACACAAAGTTATTACTGAATCCAACTACTGATATTTGCTCAGGAATTTTAACCCCTATTTCATTAAAATAAGTTATTGCCCCTATGGCAACAAGATCTGTAATTGTGAAAAGGGCATCGATTTCAATTTTCTGTTCATGTATTTTTTCAGCAAACTGATATCCCTCTTCAAACGTTACTTTTTCACAGGGGAAAACTAATGAGCTATCATATTTTATATGGTTATCTTCAAGTGCTTTTCTATATCCAATGAACATACATCAACTATGAATATTGTTGAAGTTTTTTTTGGTGTACGAGCAATTATTGGCCCATTTTTAGTGAGTTATTTTCTCACAAAAGATGTAGATTGGAAATGGTTGTATGTTGTTGCGGCAACACTCTGTGTGGTTTTAATAATAATGGCATTATTTGCAAAATACCCAGAGACAAAAAAATCTTCTGAAGAACAAATTAATATAAAAAGAACCTTAAAAATGGTGAAAGATCGTTATGCATTGGGGTTTTCATTGGGAGCTTTTTTATATGTGTCAATTGAAGCAGCAATATATGTTTGGATGCCTACTTTGATTGCTGATTATGACGGTAATTTTCTTTTTATAGTGACTTATGCATTGCCAATATTTTTTGTTTTAAGAGCAGGTGGTAGATTTTTAGGAGCCTGGATGATGGCGAATTTTGATTGGACAGTTGTGTTAACTATTTCAAGTTTTGCAATTTTGTTATGCTATGCATTTAGTTTTATTAATGAAACAGCTACAGTTGTTTTGTTACCACTTTCATGACTGTTTATGTCTGTTATTTATCCAACTATAAATTCTAAGGGGATTAGTTGCTTTCCAAAATCGAGTCATGGATCAGTAGCCGGAATCATTTTGTTTTTTACGGCAGCAGGTGCAGCTTTGGGCCCATTATCAATGGGTGTAGTTAGCGATATGTTTGGGTCAAATGCAAAATATGGTTTTATGCTTGCTACATTTTTAGCAGCTGTTTTATTTATTGGTTTTCTATTGAATATGATGTTCAAACCAACCCAAAAAAGACTTCAAATGTTAAACGAAAGTGAGTATTAAGATGGTAGAAAGAAAATTAAAAGGTGTTTGTTTTGGAGAAATTTTATTTGATGTTTTTCTAAAGAATAAAAAAATTGGTGGAGCACCTTTAAATGTTGCTTCAAGAATAAAATCTTTAAGAGGTGATATTTCAATTATACGTGCTGTTGGAAATGATGAAGATGGTAGAGAATTAATTACTTATTCAAGTAGTTTAGGAATTAATGCTAGTACAATTCAAGTTAAAGATGAATATCCAACTGGTTTAGTAAATGTAATTTTGGATGAAAAAGGGAATGCTTCTTATGATATTCAATATCCTTCTGCTTGGGATAAAATAGAAGTTTCAAAAGAATACATCGCGTTAGTAAATGAGGCTGATTTTTTTGTGTTTGGTAGTTTAGCTTCAAGAGATGATGTTTCAAGAAACACATTGAAACAACTTTTGGAAGTTGCTAAGTATAAAATTTTTGATATCAATTTAAGAGCTCCTCATTATGCTATGGAAACCTTATTAGATTTTATGAATGCGGCTGATTTTATAAAATTCAATGATGATGAATTGTATGAAATTGCTATAAATTTAAAATCTCCATTTAAATCTTTAGAACAGAATATAAAATTTATTTCAGAAGCTACAAAAACAGACAGAGTTTGTGTTACGTTAGGTTCCCATGGTGCTGTATTATACACAAATCAACAATTTTATTATAATTGTGGATACAAGGTGAAAGTCATGGACGCTGTTGGTTCTGGAGATTCCTTTTTAGCTACTTTAATAACAACATTATTTACTGAGAACAATCCACAAAAGGCAATCAACTGTGCTTGTGCAATTGGGGCAATTGTAGCTCAAAATGAAGGAGCCAATCCAGTAATTAAGCAAGAGGAACTTGATGAGTTTTTGAAGGGGTTTTAAAATATTTTTGAATTATTAATTAGAATATTTAAAACTATATACTTTATAAGTATAGGCGCCCCCACGATTTATTAAAAAAAAGCTTTTCAAATGAAAGGCTTTTTTTATGAATTTTAATTTCAAATAATGTAGTTATTTTTCTTAATATTGATTGCTATTTAAGTGCTCACATAAATTTATATGGATAAACCTCGAAATACAGTGCTAATCATTTTAGCTTTCTTCTCTATTTATGTCATTTGGGGCTCTACTTACCTGTTAAATAAAATTGCAGTTACCGAATTACCACCTTTTATGTTGGCTTCTGTCAGGTTTATTACAGCTGGACTTTTAATATTTGTAATAGCTAAGTTTTTAGGCATGAAGTTGTATGTCACAAAAAAACAACTGCTTAATTGCACAATTGCTGGTTTTTTATTTTTGTCATTTGGAAATGGAGTCGTTGTATGGGCTTTAAAATATGTTGATAGTGGGTTTGCTGCTTTATTAATATCTGCTCAACCCTTAGTGATTCTTTTATTGTTGCGTTTTATTAATGGAAAAAAAATAGAACTAATGTCTTATGTTGGAGTTGTTCTTGGTATAATTGGAGTTTATTTATTGGTAAGTCAAAAACAATTAATAACAAATGATGACACAGCAATTGGAATGATTATGATATTTGTATGTATGTTAAGTTGGAGTTATGGAAGTTTATTTGTTTCTAAATCAGACCTTCCGTCTAACTTTTTTATAAATACAGGGTATCAAATGATTACTGGAGGATTGATGCTGTTGTTAGGAAGTTTGGTGTTTGGGGAAGTTTGGATTTTACCAGCTCAATGGAGTGGGCGAGTTATATTTTCAATGGTAGGACTCGTTCTTTTTGGTAGTATTGTCGCTTTTACTTCCTTTAATTATTTATTGAAAGTTGTTTCTCCTGAAAAAGTTGCAACATCTACATATGTGAACCCAATTATTGCTATGGTGCTTGGTTTTTATTTATTAGATGAACAAATTACCTTACAATCTATTAGTGCAGCTGTTGTTTTATTATCGGGAGTTTATTTTATAAATACGAAGAAACAACTAATTCTTTTTTCGAGGTTTTCTAAGAAATATAAGAATTAAAAACAGATAATTGCCAAAAGTAGTACAGTTCAATTAAGCTACAATTGATAGAACAATTGAACTGCAGTTGTTTTTTATAATTCTCTTAGACTTTTTGCAGCAATTTCAGCAGTAATATCGCGTTGAGGCATTCCAAACATTTCATAACCAACCATAAACTTTTTAACAGTTGCCGATCTTAATAATGGTGGGTAAAAACTCATATGAAAATGCCATTCAGAATAGGATTTATCCGTAGGAGATTGGTGAATACCTGCCGAATAAGGAAAAGAAGTATCAAAAAGTTTGTCATATTTTTGTGTAACAACTTTAATTTGTTGAGCGTAATCCGTTTTTTCCTTATCGTTTAATAATCCAATATGTTCAACTTGTCTTTTCGGTAGGATCATTACCTCATAAGGCCAAACTGCCCAAAAAGGGACAAGACTAACAAAGGTTTCATTTTCAAAAATGATTCTATCTTTCTCTATAAGTTCCTGCTCGATATAATCAACCAACAAGCTTTTATTATTTTTTAAATAATACTCTTTTTGTTTTTCTGTTTTTTTGATAACTTCATTGGGAATTGATTTCTGAGCCCAAATTTGTCCATGTGGATGTGGATTACTACATCCCATGATATCGCCTTTGTTTTCAAAAATTTGCACATGATTTATCTCTTGTTTTGCTCCTAATTCTAGGTATTCTTTTTGCCAAACCGAAATTACTTTTTCAATAGCATTAATTTCCATATCAGGCAATGTTTCTGAATGGTTTGGTGAAAAACAAATAACTCTGCAAATACCAGTCTCACTTTCTGCTTTTAATAAGCCATTATCATATTTAAAATTAAAACTATCAGGAAGAATAGCGCCAAAATCATTAGGAAATACAAATGTGTTCTTGTAATCAGGATTTACCTCACCATTAATTCTTGTGTTTGTTGCGCATAAGTAACAATTTGGGTCATGTGCTATTTTTTCTGTGATATTGGTAGATTCCTTTTTCCCTTGCCAAGGTCGTTTAGTTCTTTGTGGTGAAACTAATACCCATTCTCCGGTTAATATGTTATGTCTTCTATGTGGTGTTGAATTAAAATTTTCTTTCATTTTTCTAAAATTTTAAATGTAAAATTTGAAACTAAATTACTTGGTGACAAATAAATGATTTGGTTTTCAAAGGTACATAAAAAATTTATAAACGTACAACGTACGCTTATAATAAAGTAGGGAAGTATTTCTATAATTTAAGTAATTAATAGATTTTATTAAATTTCAAAATTTAAGCCGTTAGAAATAAGAATATCAAATTTTTCTTTATTAAAACTATAAAGAAATGCTCCTTTTTTAGAGCCTAATTTATCTTTTTTAGTTGTTTTCGTTAAAATATCTAATGAAAGAATTTTCTTTCTAAAGTTTCTAGAATCTAATTGGCGCTGATAAATGCTTTCATAAAGAGTTTGAAGCTCAGGAATTGTAAAATATTCTGGTAATAAATTAAACCCAATAGGTTGGTGCTTCGCTTTATGTCTTAATTGATTGATAGCATCATTTACCATTTGGCCATGGTCAAATATTAGTTCAGGGATTTCATCCAAATCAAACCAATGGGCATCATATTTTTCAACACTTTCTAATTCAAATTCATTTACGCTTATTAAACTATAATAAGCGATGGAAATAACTCTTCCAGCAACATCTCTGTATACATCTCCATACGTTTTCAATTGCTCTAAATAAATGTTTTTTAAACCTGTTGTTTCAAATAATATTTGTTTAGCCCCATCATCTATAGATTGCTCATCTTTAATAAAAGCTCCAATAAGTGACCATAGTCCTTTAGAAGGCTCAACTTTTCTTTTAAAAAGCAATAATTTTAATTTTTTAGAATCAAAACCAAATATGATGCAATCCACAGCAACTAATATTTTTTGTTGAGCAGTATATATATTTGTATTATTAATTAATTTCATAGAGCTTGTAACTTTTTATAAAAGTAAAAAAAAATGAGTTTAACTCATTTTCTACTTGCAAATTTATGGATTTGAAATTTAATTAATGTTTTTTTTCTCTTTTTTAAATGGGCTTTTCAGATAAAATGAAAAATTCTGTTTTTTATGAAATTATTTGAAATGAATAAGTGTTTTTCGTGTTAAATTGACATCCTTTTTGAATGGTTAATAGATAAGAATTGGTTATTTTAGCACGGAATTAAAACATTGCCAAATATGAAGGGAATTATTTTAGCTGGAGGGTCAGGCACTCGATTATATCCGATAACAAAAGGAACATCTAAGCAGTTGTTGTCAATTTATGATAAGCCGATGATTTATTATCCGCTTTCAATTTTGATGCTTTCTGGAATTACCGAAGTTTTGATAATTTCTACGCCTCAAGATTTACCGAATTTTAAAAAATTGTTAGGTGATGGATCTTCAATCGGAATGCAATTTTCTTTTGTGGAACAGCCTTCTCCTGATGGGTTAGCACAAGCATTTATTTTGGGAGAAGAATTTATTGGGAATGAAGATGTGTGTTTAATTTTAGGAGATAACATATTTTATGGGTCTGGAATTGAAAACTTATTGGAAGACGCCTTAAAAGGAGTGTCTGAGGAGAATAAAGCTGCTATTTTTGGTTATTATGTACATGACCCAGAAAGGTATGGTGTAGCTGATTTTGATGAAAATGGGAATGTGACTGGTATTGAAGAAAAACCATTAAATCCAAAAAGTAAATATGCAGTAGTAGGATTGTATTTTTACCCAAATAATGTTGTAGAAATCGCTAAAAATATGAAACCAAGTTCTAGAGGTGAATTAGAAATAACGGCTGTCAATCAATTCTATTTGAGTCAAAATAAGTTGAAGTTAAATAAAATGGGAAGAGGTTATGCTTGGCTAGATACGGGGACACAAGATTCTTTATTGGAGGCCTCAAATTTTATTCAGACTATTGAAAAACGACAAGGATTAAAAGTAGCATGTATAGAGGAGATAGCCTTTGAAAAAGGATATATTTCAAAAAATCAGTTACTTAAAATAGCTGAAGAATATAAAGGCAACGATTACGGAAAATATTTATTGAATCTGGTAAAAGAATAGATTTAATAAAATATTTTATAACATCCCAAATAACCATCTGAAAAGAAAAAATGGAATTTATTAAAACCAGCATACCCGACGTAATTATATGTAAGCCGAATATAATTAATGATGAAAGAGGTTATTTTTTTGAATCTTTTAAAAAGAGTATTCTTGAAAAGTATCTAGGGTTTCCATTGGACTTCTGTCAAGACAATGAAGCAAAATCAACAAAAGGAGTTTTAAGGGGGCTGCACTATCAGTTACCTCCTTTTGCCCAAACTAAATTGGTAAGAGTTATTTTTGGTAGTGTTTTAGATGTTGTTGTTGATATTAGAAAGGATTCTCCAACCTTTGGGGAGTCTGTTGCGACTGAATTAAGTGATGAAAATAAGTTTCAACTCTTAGTCCCAAAAGGATTTGCACATGGTTATGTAGTTTTAAGTGATGAGGCAATTTTTGGATATAAAGTTGATAATTATTATAATAGAGAAAGTGAAAGAGGGATTATTTACAACGATAATAATTTAAATATAGATTGGAAACTTTCAAATAAGAATCTTATTATTTCTAAAAAAGATATGGTTCACTCAAGTTTTAAGAATGCAGAAGTGTTTGAATCAAAATTAAATTTGAATGATTAATATTTTAATTACAGGCTCAAAAGGTCAATTGGGGTCAGAATTAGCCAATCTCGAAACCCAGTTTTCAGTTTACAACTTGTTTTTAACTGATAAATCGGAGTTAAATATTACCAATAAAAAAGAGGTAGAGGCATTTATAATAAAAAATAAAATTTCTGTAATTATAAATTGCGCCGCTTATACTAATGTAGATAAGGCTGAAGAAGAGCAGAATTTAGCAAATGAGATTAATTTTAGCGCAGTAAAAAACATTTCTGAAATTGTAGAGAAACACCAGCTAAAATTAATCCATATTTCAACGGACTATGTTTTTGATGGTGATTCTTCAATACCTTATATAGAAAGAGATAATACAAACCCTCAAAGTATATATGGAAATTCAAAAAGACTTGGTGAAGAGGCGATAATAGATTTAAACCCTAAGAATTCGATTATTATAAGGACTTCATGGTTATATTCATCATTTGGAAATAACTTTGTAAAAACTATGTTGAAATTAACGAAGGAGAAAGAGGAGGTGTCTGTGGTTTCTGACCAAATAGGCTCTCCTACTTATGCGTACGATTTGGCTAAAGTTATTTTGCAAATAATTCCATTTATAGAAAACGATAAGGTTCAAGTTTATCATTATTCAAATGATGAAAGTTGTAGCTGGTTTCAATTTGCTCAAGAAATTGCAATGCTATCAAATAGAACATGTAAAATAAAACCTATTTCATCAGTTGATTTCAAAGCAAAAGCAAACAGACCAAAATATAGTTTGTTAAATACTGAAAAGATTAAAAATGAATTCCAAATAAGTATACCTAATTGGAGTTATTCATTAAAAGAATGTTTGATGAAAATAAAAAACTAAATATATGAAATCAATTTTAATAACAGGAGGAGCTGGATTTATTGGGTCTAATTTAGTGGAATATTTTGTAGAAAAATATCCAGATTATAAATTTGTAATCATTGATTTATTAACATATGCTGGTGATATTGAAAATTTAAAATCAGTTAAAAATTCCAAAAACTTTACTTTTGTTCATGGTGATATTTGTGATATAGATTTAGTTGAGCGAATTTTTCAACATTATTATATAAATGGAGTTATTCATTTGGCTGCAGAATCTCATGTTGATAACTCTATAACAGATCCAGGAATTTTTATCGAAACCAATGTTAAAGGAACATTTACATTATTAGATGTAGCTTATAAGTATTGGATGGAAAAACCTTTTGAATTTAAAAGAGGATTTGAAGAAAGTCGATTTTTACATGTGTCTACTGATGAGGTTTATGGTACATTAGGAAAAACAGGTTTATTTACTGAAGAAACACCATATGCTCCAAATTCACCTTACAGTGCTTCAAAAGCAAGTAGTGATTTAATTGTAAGAAGTTATTTTCATACATATGGAATGAATACCATAATTACAAATTGCTCCAATAATTATGGGCCAAAACAGCACGATGAAAAATTAATACCTACTGTAATTAGAAAAGCGTTGGCTGGAGAGCAAATTCCAATTTACGGAGATGGAAGCAATGTAAGAGATTGGTTATATGTAGCTGATCATTGTACCGGTATTGAATTGGCATTTCATAAAGGTAATAGTGGTGAAGTGTATAATGTTGGCGGAAAAAATGAGCAAAATAATAACTATATTGCGGCTAAAATTTGTGAATTGTTAGATGAGCTTTTACCATTGAATAAAGGAAGCTATAAAGATCAAATTACATTTGTGGAGGATCGAGCAGGGCACGATTTTAGATATGCAATTGATGCCTCAAAAATTGAAAAAAAATTAGGTTGGAAAGCTGCTGAAAATTTTGAAACTGGTATATTAAAAACAGTTCAATGGTATTTGAAAAAATATAAAAGCTAAATTAAACTGAAAATAAAGTTAGAGAACTTCATCAAGGTTAATGAATTCTACGGAATAAATTGAAGGAATAAAATCTTAAATGAAAGAAAATAAAAAAATTGCCATAATAGGATTAGGATACGTGGGTTTGCCATTAGCAAGATTATTTGCTACAAAATTTCCTGTAATAGGTTTTGATATTAACCTAAAAAGGGTTGATGAATTAAAGAAGGGAATTGATGATACGTTGGAAATTGAAAAAGAAGTTCTTCAAAAAGTTATTGTAGAATCTCCTTCAAGTAAAAATGGATTATATTTTACAGCTAACCTAACTGAAATTGAGAATTGTAATTGTTACATTGTTACAGTTCCAACTCCAGTTGATAAAAACAATAAACCTGATTTAACACCTTTAATTAAAGCAAGTGAATCAGTTGCTTCAGTTTTAAAGAAAAACGATGTTGTTATTTATGAATCAACTGTTTATCCTGGTGCAACCGAAGAAATTTGTGTTCCAATATTGGAAGCTAATTCTGGTTTAATTTTCAATAAAGATTTTTTTGTAGGTTATTCTCCAGAGCGTATAAACCCGGGAGATAAAGAACATACAGTAGATAAAATATTAAAAGTAACTTCAGGTTCAACCCCTGAAATTGGAATTGAAGTAAATGAATTATATGCTTCAATAATAACAGCAGGTACACATTTGGCGCCTACAATTAAGGTTGCTGAAGCTGCAAAAGTTATTGAAAATTCACAACGAGATATTAACATTGCATTTGTAAATGAACTTGCAAAAATTTTCAATATTCTAAATATTGATACACAGGAAGTTTTAAAAGCAGCAAGTACAAAATGGAATTTTTTACCGTTTAAACCAGGACTTGTTGGTGGTCATTGCATTGGAGTTGATCCGTATTATTTGGCTCAAAAGGCTCAGGAAGTTGGATACCATCCTGAAATTATTTTGGCTGGAAGAAGAGTGAATGATAGTATGGGGTTGTTTGTAGCTTCTGAAGTAATTAAACTTTTGGTAAAGAATAATGTTGAAATTAAAAAAGCAAAAGTTTTAGTGTTGGGGATTACTTTTAAAGAAAACTGTCCTGATGTTAGAAATACCAAAGTTATAGATGTGATAAAAAACTTACAAGATTTTGGAAGTGAAGTTACCGTTTATGATCCTTGGGCAAATTCTTTAGAAGTTAAAAGTGAATATCATATTGAAACTGTTAGAGAAATGCCTCAAAATAAATTTGATGGTATTGTTTTGGCGGTTGCACATCGTGAATTTTTAACAATAGATTTTGAAAAACACCTTAAAAATAATGGTATAATTTATGATGTAAAAGGAGTTTTGAAAGGTAAAGTTCATGGTAAATTATAAGCGAAATCTAACGAATAATAAAGTCAAATAGTAAGAATGAAAAATTTTGCATTAATTGGAGCGAGTGGATATATTGCTCCAAGACATATGAAAGCTATAAAGGAAACAAACAATAATTTAATAGCTGCATTAGACAAGTTTGATAGTGTTGGAATTATTGATAGTTATTTTCCGAACGCAGATTTTTTTACGGAGTTTGAGCGTTTTGATCGTCATATTTCAAAGTTGAAATATGAAAAGAAGATTCCATTAGATTATGTAAGTATTTGCACTCCAAATTATTTACATGATGCGCATATTCGTTTTGCGTTGCGACAAGGAGCAGATGCAATTTGTGAAAAGCCATTGGTTTTAAACCCTTGGAATATGGATGCTTTAGCTGAAATAGAAAAAGAAACAGGTAAAAAAGTATATAATATTTTACAACTTAGAGTGCATCCAAGTATAATTGCTTTGAAAGAAAAAATTGAAAAGGGTCCAAAAGATAAAATATATGATGTAGATCTTACATATTTAACATCTCGTGGTCATTGGTATTATACTTCATGGAAAGGAGATGAGTCTAAGTCTGGTGGAATTGCAACAAATATTGGGGTTCATTTTTTTGATATGCTATCTTGGATTTTTGGAGAGGTAAAACAAAATATAGTCCATATGAATACGCATGATCGTTCTGCAGGTTATTTAGAATTTAAGCAAGCAAGAGTTCGTTGGTTTTTATCGATTAATTACGATGTACTTCCGCAGGAAGTTAAAGAAAAAGGTCAAACAACGTATCGTTCCATTACAATTGAGGGGGAAGAGTTAGAATTTAGTGGTGGTTTTACAGATTTACACACGGTTTCTTATCAGGAAATAATAAACGGAAATGGTTATGGTCTTGAAGCTCCTCGTCAGGCAATTGAAATTGTTCATAGTGTTCGTCATGCAGATCCAATTGGGCTAAAAGGAGAGTTTCATCCTTTTGTTAAAAAACCATTGGCAAAACATCCTTTTAGTAAATAACAAGAATTAAATTAATTTAAAAGAGTTGAATCTAATTAGCTTTGAAATCCTCAAAAAATAAGATGAATTGGGTTAAACAAAGGAGAATTAGTATATTTACGAAAATCAAAAAAAGAGAAATAGAATACATTAAGATTGATTTTGTATTCAATTTCAATAATAATATATAAAAACTAACATATGAAAATAGGAATTACTTTTAGTACGTTTGATTTATTACATGCAGGGCATATTAAAATGTTGGAAGAAGCAAAGAGTAAGTGTGACTACTTAATTTGCGGATTGCAAACAGATCCGACAATTAATAGACCAGAAAAAAATAAACCTATACAAACTGTTGTTGAAAGATACATTCAGTTAAAAGGTTGTAAATATGTAGATGAAATTGTTCCTTATACAACAGAACAAGATTTGGAAGATATTTTACAGTCTTTTAAAATTGATGTCCGTATTATTGGTGACGAATACAGAAACAAGGATTTTACTGGTAGAAAGTATTGTGAAGAAAAAGGAATTGCTTTTTTTTTTAATGGAAGGGACCATAGGTTCTCAAGCAGCGGATTAAGGCAAGAAGTATTTAAAAAAGAAAGTTTAAAGAATAAATAAAGAGCTAAATTTTTAATTTAGAATAAACATATATTTAGAATGAAATTAGTAATTGTTGGGTCAGGTTATGTTGGCCTAGTATCAGGGACTTGTTTTTCTGAAATGGGAAACAAAGTAACTTGTGTAGATATTGATTCTAGTAAAATCAATAAACTAAAAGAGGGTATAATCCCTATTTATGAGCCGGGTTTAGAACCAATGGTTTTAAAAAATGTTGAAAGTGGTAATTTATTTTTTACTACCGATTTAGGAAAGGCTATAGAAAATGCTGAAATTGTATTTATTGCAGTTGGAACTCCTATGGGAGATGATGGCTCAGCAGATTTGCAATATGTGTTAGCAGTTGCTAAATCGATTGGGAAAGCAATGCAAAAAAGATTGGTGATTGTTGATAAATCTACAGTTCCTATTGGAACGGCAGATAAAGTTAAGGCAACCATTCAAAAGGAGCTAGATAAAAGAGGAGTAAACATTGAATTTGATGTAGTATCTAATCCAGAGTTTTTAAAAGAAGGAGCCGCGATTGTTGATTTTATGAAGCCAGACCGAGTAGTAATTGGTTCTGAGAGTACTTATGCAACAGATAAAATGAAACAATTGTATTCTCCATTTTGTATGTCTCATGATCGATTTATAGCAATGGATGTTCGTTCTGCTGAAATGACTAAATATGCCGCTAATGCAATGTTAGCAACAAAAATTTCATTTATGAATGAAATTGCAAATATATGTGAAAAGGTTGGTGCAGATGCAAATCAAGTACGAATTGGAATTGGATCCGATAAAAGAATTGGATATAGTTTTATTTATCCAGGAAGTGGTTATGGAGGATCTTGTTTTCCAAAAGATGTAAAAGCACTTAAGAAAATTGCAGAAGAGTACAATTATAAAGCTAAAATCATAACTTCTGTTGAAGAAGTAAATGATGCTCAGAAATTAGTTATAGCACATAAGATAGTAGCTCGTTTTGGAGAAGATTTAAAAGGATTCACATTCGGTGTTTGGGGGTTGGCATTTAAGCCAGGAACCGACGATATGCGAGAAGCTCCAGCAATTTATATCATTAAGGAGCTAGTAAAAAGAGGAGCAAAAATACAAGCTTTTGATCCAAAAGCAATTGAGGAAGCCCAGGAGTTCTATTTAAAAGGAGTTGAAAATATAACTTATGTGAGTTCAAAATATGATGCTTTAAAAAATGCAGACGCTATGATATTGTTAACTGAATGGAAGGAATTTAGATCTCCAGATTTTGAAGAAATTAAAACCTTGTTAAAATCACCGGTTATATTTGATGGTAGAAATCAATACAATGTATTTAATATTGAAGAAAAAGGATTTGAATATTTTCAAATAGGAAAGAACTAATTGAAGTTCTAAATAAAAATTCCACATTTCTTTGATTTTATATAAAATCAAAGAAATGTGGAATTAAATCATTAAGCTTAAAAAATATAAACATATGGAAAGACAAAATAATATCGTACACGTAATATTAACTGGAGGAGTTGGAAGCCGTTTATGGCCATTATCGCGTAAAAGTCAACCAAAACAATATTTAGAAATATTTGAAAATAAATCTTTGTTTCAAATTACTGTTGAGCGCAATAGCGATTTGGCTAATACAGTTATGGTAGTTGGTAATATAGATAATTGTCATTTAAGTAGAAAGGTGCTTGAGAAGACAGGGAAAGACTATATTGATATTATTGAAGCAACTCCAAGAAATACGGCGGCAGCAATTGCATTTGCTGCATTTGCTGCATCTCCGGATGATATTTTAGTAATTACACCTTCAGATCATATTATTGAAGGTCAGGGAAATTATAATAAAGCAATTTTGGAAGCTGTTTCAAAAGCAGAACAAGGTGCAATTGTTACTTTTGGAATTGTACCAACGAAGCCAGAAACAGGTTACGGATATATTGAATATAAAAATGATGATGTTGTTGCATTTCGTGAAAAACCAAATGAAGAAACTGCAAAAGACTTTATTAAGCAAGGTAATTTCTTGTGGAATAGCGGCATGTTTTGTTTTAAAGCAAGTGTATTGTTGGAAGAATTAAAAAAATACAATCCAGAAGTATATGCTGCTTCAAAAATAGCTTGGGAAGCTTCTTATGATTCCTCTAATAAGGATATAAGAAAATTGGATTATAAGTTATCAATGAATATTCCTTCTATTAGTATAGATTATGCTGTAATGGAACAAAGCAAAAAGATAAAAGTAGTTCCTGCTAAATTCAATTGGTCGGATTTGGGGTCTTTTGATGCAGTTTATGATTATTTAGTTTCCAAAGGGCACTCTATTGATGAAAAAGGAAACATGGTAATTGGAACTGATATTTTCACTTCCTTTTTAGGATTGGAAAATACTATTTTTATAACAACTCCAACAGCAAATTTAATATTACAAAAAGAGCATTCACAAAAAGTGAAAGATATTTATAGTAAACTTGAGAAAGAAGGCTCTGATTTAATTAACTAATTGAAATGGATTAATTATAAAACATAAAACCATCTATTTATTGTTTAAATAATATTGATAAAAAGCATATGTAGGCTGTTTTATGATGTATATTTAAACAAAATTTAAAAAGCAATTTAATTCAATTTCATTGATTCTAAATTGTTAGTTAATTGCAAAAGAAAAAGATAAAAGAATAGATGAAAATTTCATTAGTACTTAATGAAATGAATTGGTCCCCCTTTAATAAAAATTTTAAAGTAAAGAGTAAGGTTTATAACTCTATGATTTATAGCAGTTATTTAATTTTATTGCATTTAATAATTTTTATAAAACAAAGGATTGACCTATTCAAAAAAAATGAAGAACATTTGATAGAATCGGATGTGCTTTTAGATTTTAATGTAAGAAATAAATTTATTTATAATAATTCTAGGTAACCGTATATATTTTAAAATATATACGGTTACTTATCGTTTTATAAGAGGATTAATTTAGTTATCTATTTTTCAATTAGATTTAAGGGTTTTATTGAATAATTTAATCAAACGAGACTCTTAATCAGATCGATCTTCAAATGGGTGAGAGTAATAAAAATTCCAGTTTAATAGTTCTCCTTTATAATCTAATTGTATCAAATAACTCCCTAAATGATTGCCGAGAACATTCAATTGATCCTTTATAACAGCCTCACTCCCCCCGGAACTACCGCCATCTTTAAATAATCTTTAAAAGCATAAGGTTGCTTTCCTTGAATTGAGGAAATCCCTCCCCATTGAGCGTAGTGGTTGAGGCCAGTAATTAAATCTAGTTTTGAACTTAGTTTAGATTTAAAAAATAAACTTTTTGAGTGTAATCGTGTATTGGTAACAACTCGCTTATCATTCATTAAATAATCACTATAGTTCCCTTTTACAGAAAGCCATTTTTTTGCAAAAGGAAGTTTTACGTACTTAATAAGTGAGATATTATAACCCGGAAAAGAACGAGCATTTCAAGAGATTGCTACATTCCCATTGGAAGAAGATAAACCATCCCATAAAATTTCTGGATGTTTTACACCTAGGTCTAGCTGTATATTTTTATAACGAGTACTTGTATATAATTCATTGATTAAAATATTGTTTTTGGTTTCTTTTAAACCTGTAAAACTAGCCTTATAAGAAAAATCGAAGTTGCTTTTTGAATTTTTAAAATCTGAAAACAAAGAAATATAAGTACTTAGATGATTGTTGTTTGGAACAGCACCAAACTTATTGGCATTTTGCCAAAATGGTAATGTGTTTGCTGTGGATATATTTGAATTTAATTCAACAGTATATTCTATTGGGTTGTTCTGAGAATAGCTTTTAGTAAAGATGATTGAAAAAATCAAAGTAATTAGAAGTATTCGGTTTTTTCTGAAGGGCATATTCTCTGTTGGGATTTTTTTGATAAATATAGTTGTTTTATAAAATTACAATCCCACAAATCAAATAATAATTTTTATAGTTCAAAATTTAAAGAATGGACCCTGTTTAGAATAGATTGTAAGGCAATTGAGTTTTATTGTCAAAAAATAAAAATTAAGATGTTTCAATAAATTAGAGTTTTATTTATGAATAAGGCATTAAAAAACTGTTTTTTTGATAAATGGTTAAGAATGCTATATTTAGTTAAAAAAATATTGTTTTTATGAAATTAATGTATAGATTTGTCCTTATAAATTAAGACAATGAATACAAACAACACTTGGAATAGCTTCTATTTTTACTTTTATTTTAGCAATAAGAGGTGAGGCTTTATACGTGTTATTTTATAAAAAATAGATAAATAAGGTCTCGAAAATATTTCGAGACTTTTTTTTTGATTTAAAAATAAAATAAAATGAACGAAAGAATGTTTTCGAATAAGAACAATATTTTATCTAATCTAATAAAAAACAACTAAGAATAGATGAAAGTTGCAATACAAGGAATAAAAGGATCCTTTCACCACATAGTTGCGGAGGAATATTTTGGTGGAAATATTGAGCTGGCAGAATGTTTAACTTTTAGCGAAATGCCAAAACTCTTATTGGAAAAAAAGGTTGAGGTATTAATTATGGCTATTGAAAACTCGATAGCTGGGGCAATTTTACCTAATTATGCATTAATAGATGATAATAATTTAACAATTTGTGGAGAGCATTACCTTTCAATTCATCATAATTTAATGGGTTTAGAAGGTCAAAAAATTGAAGATATCCAAGAGGTATATTCACATCCTATGGCATTGTTGCAGTGTCATAGTTTTTTTAGAAATCACCCACATATTAAATTAATAGAAGATAAGGATACAGCTTCTGTTGCTAAAAGAATTCAGGATAAACAATTAAAAGGAGTAGGGGCGATTGCAAGTAATTTGGCAGCTAGTATTTATAATTTGAATATAATAGCGCCAGAAATACAAACTATTAGAGAAAATGCAACACGTTTTTTTATTGTTACAAATACTGAAAATAAAAGTAGTGTTTCTTCTAATAAAGCTTCTATAAAGTTTATTACAAGTAATGATACTGGAAGTTTAGCTGAAGTGCTAACAATTTTAGCGAAACACAATTTAAATATGTCTAAAATTCAGTCGATGCCAGTGATTGAAACTCCTTGGAAATATGCTTTTTTTGCTGACTTTATTTATGATAGTTATGCGGATTATTTCAACGCTATTAATGAAGTGAAAGACAAAGTAGAGTTCCTAAGTATTTTAGGTGAATACAACAAAAGCAAACAAGAATGATACAAAAGGCTGATAGATTAAAAAATGTTAAAGAATACTACTTTTCAAAAAAATTGAGAGAAGTAGCAGCTTTAAGAAATGAAGGGAAGCCAGTTATCAATATAGCTATAGGAAGCCCAGATTTGCAACCCCCATCAAGTGTGATAGAGGCTTTAAGAACTGCTGTTCAATTACGAGATGCCCATCAATATCAAAGTTATCAAGGAATCCCGGAACTTCGTGAAGGTATGGCTCAGTTTTATAAAGAAAAATACAGTGTAAGTATAAATCCAGCTTCAGAAATTTTACCATTAATGGGTTCGAAAGAAGGAATTATGCATATTTCTATGGCTTTTTTAAATAATGGAGATCAGGTTTTAATTCCAAACCCAGGATATCCAACATATGCATCTGTAACTAAATTAGTGGAAGCAGAGCCTATTTTTTACAATTTAAATGAAGTCAATAATTGGTTGCCGAATTTTGATGAAATTGAAAAGCAAGATCTATCCAAAGTAAAAATAATGTGGGTGAATTATCCACATATGCCTACGGGAGCGGTAGCAACATTAAATGATTTTAAAAAGTTAATAGACTTTGGTAAAAAGCACAATATTTTAATTGTAAATGATAATCCATACAGCTTTATTTTAAATGATAATCCAATTAGTTTATTAGCGATTGATGGAGCTAAAGAAGTTGCAATTGAATTGAATTCTTTAAGTAAAACATTCAATATGGCAGGTTGGCGCGTTGGAATGGTCGTTGGAGAAGCATCAATTATTAAGACCATACTAGAAGTAAAAAGCAATATGGATTCTGGTATGTTTTTGGGAATTCAAAAAGGAGCTGTAGAAGCTTTTAAACTTACGAATGACTGGTTTGACCAACAAAATGAAATTTACCAAAAAAGGAGAAAACTAGTTTGGGAAATATTTGATTCATTGGGTTGTACGTATGACAAAACCATTGGCGGTTTATTCGTTTGGGGAAAACTTTCAGAGGGTTTGAGTTCTGAAGAAATTACGGATAAAATATTGTATGAAAAAGATGTTTTTATTACTCCTGGAACCATTTTCGGCTCCAATGGAGAAGGTTATATAAGAGCATCATTATGTGTTGATGAAGAATTATTGAAGGAAGTATTAAATCGATTAACAACTGTAAATATATAAAAATGGAAAAGGTAGTTGTTATTGGATTAGGATTAATAGGAGGCTCATTGGCTTTAGATTTAAAGAAAAGAATTGATTGTGAAGTTTATGGAATTGATCAAAATTCAGCACATATTAAAAAGGCATTGGATTTAGGTATTATTGATAATGAAATTGATTTTTCAGATATTTCAGATGCTTCGGTTGTAATTATTGCTGTTCCTGTTGATGTTATTCCGCAGGTGGCAAATAAAGTTTTAGATATTGTTTCTGAAAACACCTTGGTTTTTGATGTAGGATCGGTAAAAAATGAAATTTGTAAAGCAATTGAATACCATAAAAAACGTAAAAATTATGTTGCTGCTCATCCTTTAGCTGGAACTGAATTTTCTGGTCCGGAAGCAGCAATTTTAAATTTATTTGATGACAAAGTAAACATACTTTGTGAAACAGATAAATGTGATTGGAAAATTTTAGACAAAGCACTAAGCTTGTTTAAAAAATTGAATATGAGAATTAAAATGATGAATCCAGTAGAACATGATAGGCATATCGCGTATGTTTCGCATCTTTCTCACGTTAGTTCTTTTATGTTGGGGAAAACGGTATTGGAAATTGAAAAGAATGAGCAAGCTATTTTTGATATGGCCAGCACAGGATTCGCTTCAACAGTTCGTTTGGCTAAAAGTTCAGCAAACACTTGGACACCAATTTTTCTTCAAAATAAAGAAAATGTAATTAGATCTTTAGAAGAGTATATTAAAAACTTGAATGAATTTAAAGAAATGATTGAAACAGATAATAGTGAAGCTTTAAATGAAACTATGGAAGGTACTAATTATATAAAGACAGTTTTAAACGGAATAAAATAACACATCAAAAAAATAGTAAAATGGAAATTACAAAAGAGAACAGAAAGTGGTTAGATGATATGGGATTATCTCATCCAATTGTAATAGCAGGACCTTGCAGTGCTGAAACAGAAGAACAAATTTTAAAAACCGCTCATTTATTAAAAGAAACAGATACAAATGTTTTTAGAGCTGGTATTTGGAAACCTAGAACAAGGCCAGGAGGTTTTGAAGGAGTTGGAGAAATAGGATTGCCTTGGTTACAAAAAGTAAAAGAAGAAACAGGAATGCTTGTTACAACGGAAGTTGGGAATGCACATCACGTTGAATTGGCTTTAAAGCATGATATTGATATTTTATGGATTGGAGCTAGAACCACGGTTAATCCATTTGCTGTACAGGAAATTGCAGATGCCTTAAAAGGTGTAAATAAGCCTGTGCTAGTTAAAAACCCAGTAAATCCAGATTTACCTTTGTGGCTTGGTGGTGTTGAGCGTTTTCAAGCAGCTGGAATTTCTCAATTAGGAGTTATTCACAGAGGGTTCTCCACTTATAATTCTCTTCATTATAGAAATAAACCAAAATGGCATTTAGCTATTGAGTTGAAAAAGGAATTTCCAGATTTACCATTAATTTTGGATCCTTCCCATATTTGTGGAAGACGAGATACTATTTTAGATGTTTCTCAAACAGCATTAGATTTAAATTATGATGGTTTTATGATTGAAACTCACATTGATCCAGATAACGCTTGGAGCGATGCAGCACAACAAATTACACCAGCTCAGCTGAACCAAATTACAAGCGATTTAAGAATTCGTTTAAAAAATAGTACTGAAGAAGAATTTCAACGTAAGTTGAACATGCACAGAAAAGAATTAGATTTAATAGATGGTACTTTAATTGATATTTTGAGCGATAGAATGAGTATTGCTGAAGCAATTGGAAGATTGAAACATAAAGAAAATGTTGCAATTTTACAAAGTGGTAGATGGTCAGATATTTTACAAAATATGGTTCAAACAGGAGCAGATAAAGGCTTAAGTAAAGAATTTATTGAAGAAATATTTAAAGCAATTCATGTTGAGTCAATTAATATTCAACATAATGTTAAATAAAAATTAGAAAAAAGGAAGCTACGGCTTCCTTTTTTGGTTTTAAACTCAAATAAAAAAATTAAGTAGTTGAAAACATTTGAAGTATATTTGTGCCAATGAAAGGAATTGTAACTAAATCAACAGGTAGCTGGTACATCGTTTGCACTGAAAATGGTGAAAGGATTGAATGTAGATTAAAAGGAAAATTTAGATTAAAAGGGATAAAAAGCACGAATCCAATTACTGTTGGCGATCACGTGAATTTTGAATACGAAGATGGAAAAGAAACAGGTGTAATTAATAAAATTTTTGATAGAAGAAATTATATCATTCGTAAATCTGTAAACCTTTCAAAACAAACACATATAATTGCAGCAAATATTGATATTGCTTTTTTATTAATAACAATTGATAACCCACCAACTTCACCAGGATTTATTGATCGTTTTTTAGCAACTGCAGAAGCATATAACATTCCTACAATACTACTTTTCAATAAAATTGATTCCTATTCTCCAGAGTTATTAGAGCAAAAAGAAGCGTTAGCCGGTATTTACAGTTCTATCGGATACACTTGTATTGATGTTTCTGCAACTGAAAATATAAATTTGGAAACGGTAAAAAAATTGATGAAAGGAAAAACCACTATGTTTTCGGGGCATTCAGGAGTTGGTAAATCTACTTTGGTGAATGCATTAGAGCCTTCATTAAATTTAAAAACTGCAGAAATTTCTAAGCAACATAAGCAAGGGCAACATACTACAACTTTTGCAGAAATGTTTGAATTAAGTTTTGGCGGTTTTATTATTGATACTCCTGGTATAAAAGGATTTGGAGTCGTAGATTTTAAACCTGAAGAAATAACTGATTATTTCCCAGAGTTTTTTAAATTGAAATCAAAATGTAAGTTCAATAACTGTTTGCATATAAATGAGCCAAAATGCGCTGTTAAAGATGCTTTGGAAAATGGTGAAATTGCCTATTCCAGATATAATAGTTATTTGCAAATGGTTGAAGGAGATGAGGAACATTATAGGGTTGATATTTATAGTTAAAAACATTTATTTCAGTTATTTTTTTAAAAAAAATTACAACCTTCCAAATTAAATTGACAAATGAGAGCAGTAATACAAAGAGTTTCATCGGCTTCAGTAACTATTGAAGGAGAGGTTGTAAGTGAAATAAATGAAGGAGTACTAATTTTATTAGGTGTTGAAGCTGCAGATTCAATTGAAGATATTGAGTGGCTTTCAAAAAAAATTTCGAACCTTAGAATTTTTAATGATGAGAATGAAGTAATGAATAAATCACTACTTGATTTGGGTAGAGATGCTATAGTTGTTAGTCAGTTTACATTGCACGCAAGTACTAAAAAAGGAAACCGACCTTCTTATATAAAAGCTGCAAAGCCAGAAATTTCAATTCCGCTATATGAGCAATTTGTAGCACAAATGGAATTTCATTTAAATAAAAAAATTGGCACTGGCGTATTTGGAGCTGATATGAAAGTTACACTTATTAATGATGGTCCTGTAACTATTATAATCGACACAAAAACAAAGGATTAATTAACCTTTTTTTAAAGAAATTTAATTATATTTATTAAAAAAATAAATTTCTATGAAAAAATTAAAAGTTGCCCCACTTTTATTGTTGTTTTTTATTGTTACTACATACTCCCAAGATTTCGACTTTAACACCCAATTAATTCCTGAAAGTTTAAAAAAAAATGCAAATTCTGTAGTAAGATTTGAAAATGTTTCAATTGAAATAGTATCCCAAAGGCAGCTAATAATTACCTATGAAAGCGCTATTACTATTTATAATAAATTAGCTGATAAATTTGCAGATATTACCATCCATTACGATAAAGGAAGGTCTATAAACAATCTTTCAACATTTATTTATGATGCGAATGGAAAAGAAATCAAAAAAATAAAAAAGAATGATTATAAGGATTATAGCGCTTATGATGGAATTTCACTTTTTAACGATGGTAGGTTAATTCATTATAATCATACACCAATATCATACCCATATACGGTATATAATAAATATCAAATAAAATCTTCGAATACTGCTTTTATTCCAAGCTGGATTTTAAATGGAAGTTATTATCAAGGCGTGCAAAACGCTTTTTTTGAAATAAAATACCCTTCAGAAATTACACTTATTAAATCCGAAAAACACTTTGATGGTTATGAAATAAAAAAGACTGAGGAAAACGGATTAGTTTCTTACCAAATTAAGGATATTGAAGCGTTTAAAAGGGAATCATATGCTCCATCTTTATATGAATATCTTCCATTTGTAAAATTTGGTATTAATAAATTTAATTTAGAAGGTGTTGATGGTGAGGCTTCAAATTGGAAGGAATTTGGAAAATGGTATTATGATAATTTACTGCAAGGTGTTTTAGAATTGCCAGATGGAACAAAGCAACACATTAAAAGTATAACCTCTGTAGTTGACGATCCTATTGAAAAAGCGAAAATTGTATATGAATTTGTTCAAAACAAGGTTAGGTATATAAGTGTTCAAGTTGGTATTGGTGGTTTTCAGCCAACGAATGCAACTGAAGTAGATAAATTAGGTTATGGAGATTGTAAAGGTCTTACAAATTATACAGCTGCACTGCTAAAAGAAATTGGGATAGAGGCGTATCACACATTAATTTATGGAAGTGAAAAAAGGAACTTAGATAAGGATGTGGCGTCTGCTCAAGGTAATCATATGATTTTATACCTTCCAATATCAAATCAGGATATTTGGTTGGAATGTACCAGTCAAAAACACCCATTTGGGCAAATTGGAAGTTTTACAGATGATAGGGACGCTCTTGTTATTAAACCTAGTGGAGGTGAAATAATGCATACCAAAATTTATGAACCTGAAGAGAATTTACAACTTACAAAAGGGAACTATGAAATTAGTGAAAAAGGAGGTTTAAGTGCTAATGTATCAATAGAATCTTTAGGAACTCAATACGATAGTCATATGTTTAAATATGATGGTGAAAGTCCAAAAAACTTAGATCTGTTATTCAAAAAATATTTATCTAATATTAATAATATTAAGTTTTCTAAAATTGAAGTTTTAAATAATAAGAAAGAGTTAAAATTTCAAGAAGAATTAGATTTCACAGCTACAAATTATGCAACCAATACAGGCAGTCAATTGTTAATTCCCTTAAATGCTTTTAACAAAAACTCGTATGTTCCAAAGAGGATAAGAGATCGTAAAATGCCAATAAATATTTCGAGAGGGTTTGTAGATGTAGATGAAGTAAAAATTGAATTACCTGCAAATATGAAAATTGAATTTGTACCAGAAAATATTCAAATTGAGACTAAGTTTGGCAGCTATTCTATAGAGTTAGAAAAAACTGCGAATAGTACTTTTATGTATAAAAGAAAATTACAAATGAATGGAGGTCAATTTCCAAAAGAAGAGTATGATTCTTATCGAAATTTTTGGAAAGAAATCAGGAAAAATGATAATGCTAAAATTGTTTTAACAAAGTAGTTTTAAAAAAAAAATAGATTTTAAAATAAGTTCATTAATAACCCAAAAAGTCACCCTAATGAAAAAGGTTTTTTTAATTGTAGCAAACATAATTGCTACAAACCAAATTATTGCGCAAAATTATAAATTTGGAAAAGTATCAGAAGAAGAATTAAAAGAGAAATTTTATCCGCTGGATTCATCAGCCAATGCAGCAGTTTTATACAAAAAAAGGCATACATTTTTTCAGTACAGTCAAGGACAAGGATTTTCGGTAGTTACTGAAATTCATGAACGAATAAAAATTTATAATAAAGAAGGGGTAGATTGGGCAACAAAAAGAATTGAATATTACAATCCAAGCGCTAACCGATCAGAAAAAGTCACAAATATTAATGCTAAAACTTTTGTTTTTGAAGATGGTGAAATAAAGGAGTATAAACTGAAGAATAATCAAATATTTAATGAAGAAAATAACAAATATTGGGCAGAAAAAAAGTTTACAATGCCAAATATTGTTGATGGTTGTATTGTTGAATGGGAATATAGATTATCATCTCCTTATAATGGTATTAATAAAGTTGAAATGCAATTTGCTATTCCAGTAAAAAAGTTTGAATGTTCCATTGAAATCCCTGAATATTATAAGTTCAATATAAGGCAAATAGGATCTGTAAAAATAAATTCTACTAAAAGTGTAAAATCAGGGAGTATTTCTTTGACTCAAAAATACCGAGCTGAAATGAAACTCAAATCACAAGTGTATACTTCTTTTTCAAACCATAAAATTAATTTTTTAACAGATGTATATAAAATTGAAAACGATAATATTCCTGCTTTATTGGAGGAACCTTATGTAAATAATATTGACAATTATAGAACAAGTCAACATTTTGAACTTTCATCTATAAAATGGCCAAATGAACCAATAGAATATTTTTCAAAATCGTGGGAAGACGTTGCAAAAACTATTTTTAAGGAAGAGGATTTTGGAGGAGAATTAAGAAAAACGTCTTATTTTGAAAAAGAGATAGACGAAGTAATTAGAAATAATAGTGATCCTTCAAAATTGATAGTTTCCATTTTTGAGTTTGTAAAACAAAAAGTAAAATGGAACGATTATAGAGGAATGTTTTCTGATAATGGAGTGAAAAAAGCCTATGAAACAGGTTCTGGAAATACGGCTGACATCAATTTAATGTTAGTGGCAATGCTTAGACATGCCAGGTTAAATGCTGATCCACTTATTTTAAGTACTCGTGACCATGGAATTCCTTTGTTTCCAACAATTCGTGGATTTAATTATGTAATTGCAGCAGTTGAATTGGATGGTAGTTTAATTTTATTAGATGCTACTGAAAAAAATAGCACGCCTAATGTATTGCCTTTAAGAGATTTGAATTTTCAAGGAAGAATAATTAGAAAAGATGGAAGTTCAGAACTAGTTGACTTAACACCTAAGCAATCGGCAATTACGAGCTCAATCTGTAGTTTAGAAATAGATGAAATGGGAGAAATTTCCGGAGGAATTAGGAAGACTTATTTAAATTTCCATGCAACAAGTTACAGAGATAAATATGGGAAAATGGATGATGAAAAAATAATTGCAAAGCTTGAAGAGGAAAATGATAAATATGAAATTTCTGAATTTAAACTTTCAAACAAAAGTGAAATTTATAAACCAATTATTGAATCTTATAAATTTATTTCTGAAAATTCAGTTGATATGATAGGTGGTAAAATATATTTTAACCCATTATTTGATGCTGCAATTACTGAAAATCCATTTAAATTAGAGCAGCGTGAGTTCCCAATAGATTTTGGCACTCCAATTAATTACAAGCAAAGAGTAAGTATAAAAATCCCTCAAGAATATTCTGTGGAGTCAATACCAAATGACTTAGCGATTGGTTTGCCAAATAATTATGGTGTGTATAAAATTAAAATAGCTGTAAACGATAGAATTATAAATGTTTTTTCTGAATTGAAAATAAATACGGCTATTTATCCATCTACCAATTACAATGAAATTAAAGAGTTTTATAAATTAATTGTGAATAATAATATGGAGAAAGTGGTTTTAAGTAAAAGTTAAAAAACATTTAGTATAATTGCATAGAACTAAAAAAACTAAAAAATGAAAAAAATTATTATTAGTACACTTTTAATATGTGTAGCTTTTGTTTCTTGTAAAAATGAAAAAGCAAAAGAAAAAACTGAAGATGTTGTTGTAACTGAAGTTTCTACTATAACTGATGGTTCCTATATTACTAATGTCGAAAATTCAACATTAAATTGGAGAGGATTCAAACCTACTGGAACTCATAATGGAACTGTCAATATAAAAGAAGGTAATCTAACTGTAGCTGATGGCAAGCTGGTTGGCGGTAATTTTGTATTTGATATGAGTACAATTACTGTTTTGGATATCCCAGCTGAAGATGAATACAATGGAAAATTAGTAGGTCATTTATCTAATCCTGACTTTTTTGATGTTGAAAAAAATCCAACAACAACTTTTGAAATTGTTGAGGTTGTTTATGGTGATAATACATCTGTTAAAGGAAATTTAACAATTAAAGGAATCACAAAAAGCATAGAGTTTCCAGTTGTTTTGGCGAATACCGATACTGGTTTGGAACTTGAAGGTGTTGCTTTTAAAATTGATAGAACTGATTTTGATATTAAATATAAATCTCAAAAGTTTTTTGATGATTTGAAAGACAAGTTTATAAATGACGAATTCGAAATTTCATTTAAAGTAAAAGCAACTAATTAATAGTTGTTTAATTTTATAATGAATTGCTAAATTATAATAAAGATATAATTTGAAACTATTATTTAAATTAGATATGAAAAAAACAGGAATTTTAGTATTAGCACTTGCATTTATATCAATGTCATTTAATGATCCTTCAAAAACTTTTAAAGATATATTAAAAGTTGATGTTTCGAGTTCCAAGATTACTTGGAAAGGTTATAAGCCAGTAGGTTCACATGCTGGAACAATTTCATTGCAATCTGGAAGTATAGTAATTGAAAACAATCAAATTGTTGGCGGTTTTTTTACTGTTGATATGAATTCAATTAAAGATGAAGATGGAAATTCAAAATTGGAAGATCATTTAAAATCGGCTGACTTTTTTGAAGTGGAATCTTTTCCAAATGCAACTTTTGAAATCGTAAAAACTGAAAATAAAGAAGGAAAGACATTTGTAACGGGAGTAATGACTATTAAAAGTGTTTCAAAAGAAATTACTTTTCCGGCAACTGTTTCTGAAACGGATAGTTCTTTTACTTTAACTAGTGAGACTTTTAAAATTAACCGAGCTGAATTTCATGTGAAATATAAGTCGAAAACATTTTTTAATGATTTGAAAGATAAATTTGTTAATGATGAATTTGACCTTCAAGTTACTATTGTAGCAAAAAAATAAAATTCAAATACACATAAAAAAGTCCAAACAAATACGTTTGGACTTTTTTTATGTCAATTTTAAAATTGTATTGTCCTTAGTTGAAGTCATTACAAAAGTACTTTGAACATTTGCAACAGAGTCCAATACAGATAACCTGTTTTTTAGAAAATACTGATAAGCTTTCATATCTTTTACAATTACTTTTAATAAATAATCATAATTTCCGGCAACATGAAAGCATTCAATAACTTCATCAATTTTATTCACTGCAATTTCAAATTTGGTGATTAAATCTTTTGAATGTACCAGTAAAGACACCTGACAAAATACTTCAACTGTATATCCAACCTTTTCTTTATTTAGAACTGCTACGTATTTTTGAATAACACCAAGTTTTTCTAATCGTTTAATTCGTTCATAAGTTGGAGTTTGAGTTAATCCAATTTTTAAAGCAACTTCCTTAATGTTTGCTTTTGAATTTTGTTGTAATAGGTTGAGAATTTGCTTATCAATTGCATCTAGTATCATAATATTCAGAAAATTTTTCTAAAAATATATAAAATATTTGAAATTAAAAGATGTAATTTCTGTATAAGTACAAAATAGCAGTAAAAATATCTAAATTAGAAATATATTACAGTTTATTAAATTGCACTTCATTAATTTTATAAAAATAAATTATTTAATTATGAGCAATAAACCAGCAAATAACATTCAAGATTTACAATATTTTGGAGAGTTTGGAGGCGTTAATCCTTCAATCTCTGATTCAGCCACTTATACGTTTTTACATGCTAAAACGATGCTTGATACTTTTGAAGGTCATGCAGAAGGTTGTTATTTATATTCACGACATACAAGTCCGAGTAATTTATATTTAAGTGAAGCTTTAGCAGCGATGGAATTTACTGAAACTGCTAATGTTGCAGCTTCTGGTATGGGAGCAATTACATCTGTTTTATTGCAGGTGTGTGGAGCTGGAGACCATATTGTTTCAGCAAGAACAATTTATGGAGGTACTTATGCTTTTCTAAAAAATTTCACACCAAAACTTAATATAGCTACTTCATTTGTTGATATTACTAGTTTAGAAAAAGTTGAGGCAGCTATCACTTCAAATACAAAAATGATTTATTGTGAAGCTGTGAGTAATCCTCTTCTGGAAATAGCAAATATTGCAGGGTTAGCAAAAATTGCAAAAAAGCATAATATTTTATTAGTGGTAGATAATACATTTTCTCCATTGATGGTTTCGCCACAAAAATTAGGAGCAGATATAACTGTTCATAGTTTAACAAAATTTATAAACGGAACAAATGATACTGTTGGAGGTGTAGTTTGTGGTTCTCAAGAATTTATAGACAGTTTAAGAAATGTAAATGATGGTGCGGCTATGTTATTAGGTCCTGTGATGGATAGTTTAAGAGCTTCAAGTATTTTAAAAAATCTTAGAACCTTACATATTAGAATGAAAAAGCACAGTGAAAATGCGTTGTATTTAGCTGAACGTTTTGAGAAGGATGGGTTGAAAGTGGTATATCCAGGACTGAAAAGTCATAAAGGTCATGAACTTTTTAAATCTATGTGTAATGAAGAATATGGCTTTGGAGGGTTAATGACTGTAGATGTTGGTAATCTAGGAAAGGCTAATGAGTTAATGGAGTTGATGCAACATAAAAATTTAGGATATTTAGCAGTTAGTTTAGGGTTTTATAAAACCTTGTTTAGTGCTCCAGGTTCAAGTACTTCTTCAGAAATACCTGAAGATGAGCAATTAGAGATGGGGCTTTCAGATGGAATTATTCGTTTTTCAATTGGTTTAGATAATGATATAGATCGTACCTATAATGCCATGAAAAAATGTATGAAAGAAGTTGGTGTTTTATAAAAGAAATAACAATTTGAAATAGATTGGTTTTATTTTAACTATTTCATTAATATGCAAAACCTTACTTATTTATTTGAGTAAGGTTTTTCATTTGCAAAAGGCTTCATTTTTCCGTATCATTACAAATCATAAAATTTAAAAAATGCAAGAAAACAACGACCTGTCTGAAATAAAAATTGAAAACCAAAAAATTATTCAAAATAAAGAGTTGAGCTTGTTGGAAGCAATGGTTCCTGTTGTAATTCTTATGGCGATGTTGGCTTATAATATATTTTTTGCAGAAGGTGAGTTGTTAGGAGAATATTCAAACCAATTCATTCTTTTAATGGGTGGTTTTATTGCAGCAATTGTTGGGTTTTTCAATAAAGTATCAATTAAAACGATGGTTTTTGAAGTTTGGGAAAACATTAAAAGTGTTTTCATACCAATAATGATTTTATTTTTGGTTGGGGCATTGGCTGGAACTTGGTTGGTAAGTGGGATTATTCCCGCAATGGTATATTACGGACTTCAAGTGTTGAATCCTACTATATTTTTACCGGCATCAGTGGTAATTGCGGCAATAATATCTATTGCAACTGGAAGTTCTTGGACTACTTCTGCTACGGTAGGTATTGCTTTAGTTGGAATTGGAACCGCATTGGGTATTCCCTCAGGAATGATTGCGGGTGCTGTAATTTCCGGCGCTTATTTTGGAGATAAAATGTCTCCTTTAAGTGATACTACAAACTTGGCTCCTGCAATGGCTGGAACGGATTTGTTTACCCATATTAGGTATATGACCTTAACTACTGTTCCAACAGTAATAATTACAATAATTGTTTTTAGCATTATAAGCCTAAATATTGAAACTTCTGGACATGCAGATATTAGTGGGTTGCTTAAAACAATAAAACATACATTTAACATTACACCTTATTTGTTTATAGTTCCTTTAGCTGTAATTGTATTGATTTTATTAAAAACAAAACCATTAATTGCTTTGGGAATAGGAGTTGTATTAGCGGCTGTTTTTGCAATTATTTTTCAGTCGGAAGTATTAAGTACATTATCTGGGTCTAATTATAGGTCTGTAATAAATTCAATATTTACGGATGTAGAAATTCATACTGATAATGAGAAATTAAATGAGCTTTTTAGTTCAGGTGGAATGAAAGGAATGATTTGGACTATTTTACTTATTTCAAGTGCAATGGTTTTTGGTGGAATAATGGATGGAATTGGAGCATTAGCCAGAATTACCAATGCCTTATTAAAAATTGCAACATCTGTTTTTGGCTTATTTGCAAGTACAGTTTTGAGTTGTATTGGTTTAAATACAATTGCTTCAGATCAATATTTGGCAATTGTAATTCCTGGTAAAATGTTTAAAAAAGCATTTGAAGATCGTGGTTTAGCTCCAGAAAATTTAAGTAGAAGTTTAGAAGATTCAGGAACTGTTACTTCAGTCTTAATTCCTTGGAATACTTGTGGTGCATATCAATCGGGTGTTTTAGGAGTTGGTGTTGGAGAATATTTTATATATGCGATATTTAACTGGTTAAGTCCTATAATGACTTTAACTTTTGCAGCTTTTAGCATTAAAATAAAGCAACTAGTAAAAAAATAAGAGCTTTATTAGATTTGTAAAAATTGTTGTAGTAATAACATCTATTGAAAGAAGTTTAAATAAAGAAATTCCATACTAAGCCAAATCTAACAGTTAAATCCCTATATGGATAACTTGGTGCTGAATAATAATTTCTACCAGTAAAACTAGCTCCAACGTTCTCTACTTTAAAGAAAAGACGAGTTCTTCTAATTTGTCCATTAACAAAGAAATCAAATATAGGGTAATTACCAATTTCAGTCGTATTTTGAAGCACAAATTCGCTAAGAACAGGATTGTATGCTTCAGCATAAAAAGACGTAAAATATTTAAATGTGAAACCAGTTTGTAAATAAAGAGGTTTGCCTTTAAACAGGTAGTTCGAATAATAAAAGCTATTTCTGGTTACAAATTCAGGAACGTTAAAAAAAGATGCACCATTAACTGCTTTTTGATACATTATGGTATTTTCTAAGGTGAATTTATTAAAAGTAAGAGCTTTACTTAATTTGATTTTAAAGTAATTTAAAGTTTCACCTGCTTGCGTAGGTAATGCGTTTTCATTAAAATAAGTATAATTAGTTACTAAATTATAACTACCATAAATTGACCCCCATTTTTCAGATTTGAATTCTGCCCCAATATTTTTTATTTCTTCATTTTTAAAATTAGTTTGCCAATTGTAGTTTTTATAGTCACTTTGGTACAATAATTTATTGAAATTTGGTGTTTTAGAGGTTATTTCAGCAAAGGTTCTTAAATTAAATAAACTATCTTTTTTAAAGGTAACAGAAGCTTTTAAAGATGACCCAGTGATGTCTCCGGCAATAATTGAAGATGCATTTACATCTAAATAAATATTTGCAATTTTTTTATTCCAATCGGCTCCAAATACAATTGCATTACCTTTTAATTTATCCTGAACGGTTCCGGAATTGTAGTATAAAATACTGTTGTAGTGGTAATTATAATTGAAATAATTGATTTTTGCTTTTATACTTCCTAAATAAGGCGCAATAAGTTGTGCGTATAATTGATTATTGAATTTTTGATAACTTGTATGGTCAAAAATGGTATTTTCAAAAGCACTTCCATAAATTGAATTCGCAGAACTTTGTTTAAATCTGTAATGTTCTGTTTCATAGAGTAGAGAATGGCCAAGTTTAAAATCGTATAGCAAACTTTTTTCAATAGATTTTAATTGGGATGAATCAATTTTTGTAGCCTTTGCAATAATTGATAAAGAATCAATCATTTTTAAATTGTGATCTGAGATTGAATCTTTTTTCAAAAGACTTATTAATTTAAGAACTTCTTTATAATTTTTTATTTTTTTGTTAATCGTATCATTATATTTTTCAATTGAATACTTTTTTGAATATAGAGTATAAACTTGATTTAAATAATACCTTTTTCCTTCGAGTATATTTTCAGCATTAGTGTAATTTACATCTAATCTGCCTCTGTCAATATAATTAGTGTCTCCACTTTCAAAATTATTTAATGATAGTTCTGTTAACCCTCCGTTTTCATTATTTAACAAGTCATAGGATGAAAAATGACCTTTCAAATAAAACATTTTGTTTTTAGAATGATAATTAAATGTAGTTCTAAAATTTCCATGACTGGCAAGAGAATTTCTGTATTTCCCTAAAGATCGCAGCCCTTTATAAGCTAATGAAAAATTAAATTGACGAGAAGTGTTCATTGTTATAAAGGCATCTAAAACTTGCCCTTGTTCTAACCCAGTTCTATACATTATTTCCGAAGTTGGAGTTGGCACATAATAATAGCGCATATCTTCAACTTTATAATAATTAAATTGTTTGGCATTTATACCAATTGTAGGAAAAAGCGAATTATTTTCGAAACTATACCCTAATCGGTTAAATGTTTGCCCTTGATTATGAAATGGTAGTAATTCAAAATTATCCTTCCTTAAATAATTAAAAAGATAGTCTTTTTTTAAAGTAAGTGTAGTATCAACAACAGTAGTGTCATTTGCAGCAGATATTATTTTAAAATCGGTATACTTAGTTTCTCCGTTAAGCTCAATTTTTTGCTCTTTGTTAAAAGTAGTACTATCCTTATTGAATAGGTTATCTGTTCGATTAGATCGATCTAGTCTTGTTATTTGTGCTGCTGCATTTAAAAAAATAAATCCGATAAAAAATGCTGATACTATTTTTTTCATATAAAATATTAAGAGGCAAAGGTAAAATATTTGAACGAAATGACCGAGAATAAATTATAGGGTTCATTCTAAATAATAAGTGTTAATTTTGAAGATATTATTAATTAGAAATGGCATTAAAAAAGTTTTATTTAGAGGGGAAAATAGAAACAGGTACAGATGAAGCTGGAAGAGGTTGTTTGGCTGGGCCAGTTGTAGCAGCAGCCGTTATTTTACCTGCTGATTTTGAACATCCTTTTTTAAATGATTCTAAGCAATTAACAGAAAAACAGCGAGAACTGGTTCGGCCAATTATTGAAGAAAATGCATTAGCATTTGGTGTTTCTTATGTTTTTGAAGATAAAATAGATGAAATAAATATTTTACAGGCATCTATTTTAGCGATGCACTTAGCGATTGAAAAATTAACTATTTCTCCGGAACATATTATTGTTGATGGGAATAGATTTAAGCCATTTAAAGAAATTCCTCACACAACAATTGTAAAAGGAGATGCTAAATTTTTGAGTATTGCTGCAGCTTCAGTTTTAGCAAAAACGTATAGAGATGATTTTATGCTTAAAATAGGGAATGAGTTTCCAAACTACAATTGGAAACAAAATAAGGGTTATCCAACCGTTCAGCATAGAAATGCCATTCGTGAGTTTGGAATAACAAAATACCATCGTAAAACTTTTAAATTATTACCTGAACAATTAAAATTAGATTTGTAATTAACCGAAAATAAGGTTTAAAATTTTACATTTGCTTTCATTAAAAAATAAATTATGATCAAAAGAAATCGAGTTGCAATTTCAAAATTTATTATTCATAAAGTTGGGAATAAATTCAACAGTGCTACCAATATTTTTTCAGAAAACTTAGTAACTTTTGATGAAGAAAGTTATGAATTAATGAAGCCATTTTTGTTGAAGCCTTTTGGTAATGTTGCTGAAAGTTACCGTTTTAGCCACCATTCAAATGTTGAGCTAAATGAAATGAATAATTATGCATCTCAAGTTTTTTCTGACCCAAGTTCTTTTTTAGATGTTTCCAAACATATTGTAAATCATTTATTTGAACAATCGAATTCTTCCCAAATTAAGGTAGGTGATGTTATTATTGCTTTAATTGAAGATGTTGAATATAAAGATGTGGTAACACAAGCATTAGGTATTTTTAAAATTGAAAATAAAATAGACTTTTTCCAAACTTATATGGAGAAAGATAGTTTGGACGTGGTAGTTCAAAAAGGAATTAGCACTAAAAAATTGGACAAAGGGTGTTTAATAATTAACACTTCTGACGGTGAAGGTAAAATTGTTTTAAGTGTTGACACGAATAATTACGATGCTCAATATTGGATTAAAAACTTTTTAAGTGTAAAGTACGCAGATGACAGCAATCAACATACCCAGAATTACATTGAAATGTGTAAAGATTTTTCTGAGGAAATAATTAAGGAAGATTTTGGTGTTCACGAAAAAAGTAAATTTTTAGCAAAAGCCATAGACTTTTTTAAAGAAAATGAATCGGTAAATATTCACGATTTCAAAGATGAAATTTTTGAAGAGAAGGAAGATCAAAAAGTATTGTTTGATGATTACAAAAAGAAATTTGAAGAGGATAACAATGTTTTGGTAAGAAACGAATTTGCCATTTCTGATATTGTGTTAAAAAAGCAAAAGCAAAAAATAAAAACTGAAATAAAATTAGACACCAATATTCAAATAAAATTGGATGTTGATGCTCCTGATGCATCGGCTGAATATTTGGAGCAAGGCTATGATGAAGAGAAAAAAATGAAATTTTATAAAGTATATTATAATGAAGAAGATTAAACTTTACAAAGTGTAAAACTCTTCTAAATTATTTTTTTTTAAAAAACTAGAGATTAAATAAATTCAACATTAAATTGTTCCTTAAAGTGATGTAATATTTTTTCTTTTACTTCATTTAATGGAACTTTTTTATTTAGTTCAGCTTCCATCGATGTAACAGCTTTACCTTTAATTCCACAAGGTATGATATTATCAAAATAACCTAAGTTAGTATTTACATTTAAAGCAAAACCATGCATCGTAACCCATCGACTTGTTCTAACACCTAAAGCACAAATTTTTCTAGCAAATGGAGTGCCAACATCTAACCAAACTCCAGTTTCCCCTTCACTACGTTGTGCAATTATATTATAATCAGCTAAGGTTTTTATAATAACTTCTTCTAAAAATCTAAGGTATTTATGAATATCCGTAAAAAAATTTTCTAAATCTATGATTGGGTAGCCTACAATTTGTCCTGGGCCGTGGTAAGTAATATCGCCTCCTCGGTTAATTTTATGAAATGTAGCTCCTTTTTGAGTTAATTGTTCTTCATTTAAAAGAAGATTACTCATATCGCCACTTTTCCCTAAAGTATAAACGTGCGGATGCTCAACAAATAAAAAATAATTTGGCGTTTTATTGTTTTTATTATTGCGTCTATTATCAATTTTAAGATCTATAATACTTTGAAATACTTTTTCCTGATAATCCCAGGTTTCTTTATAATCTTTAGATCCTAAATCTATTAGTTCAATTTGTTGCATTAATTTTTGGGGTTATTATTTATAATTAGTGCTGCAATTACTCCTGGAATCCAGCCTAAACAAGTTAATATAAACACAATAACAATGGACCCGCACCCTTTATCTACTACAGCAAGTGGCGGAAAAATAATACATAGTAAAACTCTAAAACAGCCCATTTGATATTTTTAACAAATGTCTTAAAAATAAATTTAGGATACAACGTTATAAGTAATAGTTAAATTACAATTAAAATGTATTTTTGTTAAAATTCGAATGAAATGTCTATTGAAGTAAAAAATATATCTAAAATTTACGGGAATCAAAAAGCATTGAAGAATGTAAGTTTCAGTTTAAGAAAGGGTGAAATTATTGGGTTTTTAGGTCCAAATGGCGCTGGGAAATCAACCTTAATGAAAATAATTACAGGTTATTTAAACGCTTCTGAAGGTTCGGTATTTGTTTGTGGTTATGATATTTCATCTAAAAAAATAGAAGCTCAGAAACATATTGGTTATTTACCAGAAAACAATCCTTTATATTTAGAAATGTATGTGAAAGAATATTTGCAATTCAATGCATCTATCCATAAAATACCTTTAAAGGAAGTGAATGCCATAATCGAAAAAGTTGGGTTAACACCCGAGGCACATAAAAAATTACATCAGCTTTCAAAAGGGTATCGTCAACGTGTTGGTTTAGCAGCTGCGTTATTACATAATCCTGATGTGTTAATTTTAGATGAACCTACGACAGGTTTAGACCCTAATCAATTAGTTGAAATTAGAAGTTTAATTAAAGAAATTGGGAAAGATAAAACAGTGCTTTTTTCAACACATATTTTACAAGAAGTTGAAGCAATTTGTGATCGTGTTATTTTAATTAAAAAAGGTGAAATAGTTACAGATAAGAATTTAAATGAATTAAAAGAAAATCAAGAACAAGTTATAGAAGTTGAATTCGATTTTAAAATAGAAAAGCAGTTTTTTGAAAATATCCCTTATTTAAAATCAGCCCAAAATGTACATGATACAATTTGGAGTTTAACGTTCAATACATCAAATGATATGAGGCCAGCTGTTTTTGATTTTGCTCATGACAATGGATTAAAAACATTGAATTTAACAGCTAAAAATAAAAATTTAGAAAGTTTATTTAGAGAGCTTACTAGTTGAAAGTAATTAATAAATTTACTTTTTTAATTAAGTTTAAATTTAATCTCTTCTTCTTTAAAAATTTTCAATAGCTCATTTGTTACTTTAATTTTTACAGACCTACTATGCATATTTAATTTAACCTTATCTTCTAAATCATAAACTAAAATATCTAAAGGTATACTACCCTCATTTTTTTTAAATATTTTATTTAGTTCATTAATTTTTGTGGAATTAATTTTTTTAACATCTAATTGAATGGTTAATTTTTTAGATTGTTTTTCGAGAACATCTTGAAGAATGTGAATACTTGTGAAATTAATTCTTGGTTCTCCTATTTTTCCATCCTTATTTCTCCATCCTGCTGCTATATTAACTTTAATTTGGCGGAAAGCGTTTTCATATAAAAATGGTTTAAAATTTAAGTACGCTTCTTTAAAAATTCTAAATTCATGGCTGTCCCCAAAATCTTGTACAACAAATGAGGCCCATTCATTTCCATTTTGTGAAACACGATGCTGAACATCAGTTAAAATTCCTGCAAAAGATAAATTAGCACCAACATAATTACTTAAATCTTCTTTAAATATTGAGACAGGAGTACTGCAAAAATATTTTATTTCATTTTTAAATTCATCAAGTGGATGTCCGGAAATGTAAATTCCTACAAGTTCTTTTTCTTTAGATAATTCTTCCATCATTCCCCACTTTTCAGCAAAGGGAATTTCTGGTTCTTGAAATTGAATTTCAGATGTTTCGCCAAATAAAGAAACTTGGGCTGAATTTTTATTTTCCTGGAATTTATTACCATATCGAATCGCACGTTCAATAAAAGTTACACCTTTTTCATCTAATTGATAGTATTGAGCGCGATGTACATTTTGAAAAGAGTCTAGTCCGCCAGCCATTACCAATCCATCGAATGCTCTTTTGTTGGCTGCACGTAAATCAACACGTTTTGTAATGTCGAAAATTGATGTATAGTTTCCATTCTTTTTACGCTCTTCAACAATAGCATCAACGGCAGCACCACCAACTCCTTTGATTGCACCCATACCAAAACGAATAGCCCCTTCTTTATTTACTGCGAATTTATAAAAGGATTCATTTACATCTGGTCCTAAAACGGGTATACCTGCACGTTTACACTCTTCCATAAAAAATGTGACTTGCTTAATATCATTCATGTTATTTGATAACACAGAAGCCATATACTCAGCAGGGTAGTGGGCTTTTAAATATGCAGTTTGGTATGCGATATAGGCATAGCAAGTTGAGTGAGACTTATTAAAGGCATAGGCAGCAAATGCTTCCCAGTCTTTCCATATTTTTTCTAATACTTCTTCGGGGTGGTTGTTTGCTTTACCACCTTCAATAAATTTAGGTTTTAATTTTTCTAGTAAAGCAAATATTTTTTTCCCCATTGCTTTACGTAGCATATCGGCTTCACCTTTTGTAAATCCTGCTAATTTTTGAGAAAGCAACATCACCTGCTCTTGATACACTGTAATACCATAAGTTTCTTTTAAGTATTCTTCCATTTCTGGTAGGTCATACAAAATTTCTTCTTCTCCGTGTTTACGCATAATAAACAACGGAATGTATTCCATTGGTCCTGGACGATACAAGGCATTCATTGCAATTAAATCGGCAAAAGCAGTAGGTTTTAAAGCTTTCATATGCTTTTGCATTCCTGGAGATTCGTATTGGAAAACTCCTATAGTTTCACCCTTTTGGAAAAGTTCATATGTTTTAGGGTCATCTAACGGAAAGTCGTCTGGAATTAATTCAATTCCATGGATTGCTTTGATAATTTTAACAGAATCTTTAATAAGGGTCAATGTTTTTAACCCTAAGAAGTCCATTTTTAGTAAACCGGCACTTTCTACAACATTATTATCAAACTGTGTAACGTACATATCCGAATCTTTTGCTGTAGCAACAGGAATAAGATTTGTTATTTTTTCGGGCGTTATGATTACGCCACAAGCATGTATACCAGTATTCCTAACCGATCCTTCTAAAGCTCTAGCTTGTTTAATGGTTTGTCCTTCTAAATCATTTCCTTCGGAAATTCTTTTTAGTTCTAACACATTTTCAAGTTCTTCAGCTCTTAAGCCTTTAACTTTACTTATACTTTTTGCATCTTCTCCAAATATATTTTGAAGTTTTAATCCTGGAATAAGTTTTGCAATTCTATCAGCTTCGTGTAATGGTAGGTCAAGAGCTCTCGCTGTATCTCGTATTGAAGATTTAGCAGCCATGGTACCATAAGTAATAATTTGGGCAACCTGGCTGGCTCCATATTTTTTAATTACAAATTCAATTACTTTTTGTCGACCTTCATCATCAAAATCAATATCAATATCGGGCAGTGATACACGATCCGGATTCAAGAAACGCTCAAAAAGTAAGTCGTATTTAATTGGATCTATATTGGTAATCCATAAACAATATGCTACCGCTGATCCTGCAGCAGAACCACGCCCCGGGCCTACAGAAACTCCCATTTTACGAGCTTCTAAAATAAAATCCCAAACAATTAAAAAATAACCTGGGTATCCAGTCTTTTTAATAATTGATAACTCAAATTCTAAACGTTCTTCAGTGTCTTTATCTAATGTTTCCCCATACCTTTTTTTAGCTCCTTCAAAAGTTAAATGTTTTAAATAAGCATTTTCACCACGTACACCACCATCAATAGCGTCTTCAGCATGAACAAATTGTTGTGGTATATCGAACTTTGGAAGAAGTACATCTCTTGCTAAAGTGTAAACTTCAATTTTATCTACAATTTCTTGTACATTAGAGATAGCTGTTGGTACATCAAAGAACAATTTTTTCATTTGTTCTTGTGATTTAAAATAGTACTCGTTATTTGGTAAACCAAATCTAAATCCTCGTCCTTTTCCTTTTGGAGTAGCTACTTTTTCACCATCTTTTACACATAATAAAATATCATGAGCTTCAGCTTCATCTTGGGTTGTGTAGAATGTATTGTTTGAAGCAATTAGTTTTACTTCGTGTTTTTTAGAAAATTCTAGAAGTACATCATTTACATGATTTTCATTTTCTTGATTGTGACGCATTAATTCCAAATAAAAATCATCGCCAAATTGCTCTTTCCACCAAATTAAGGCTTCTTCTGCCTGGCTTTCACCAACGTTTAATATTTTACTAGGAATTTCTCCATATAAATTTCCTGAAAGAACAATTAAATCTTCTTTATATTCAGTAACAATTTTTTTATCAATTCTTGGCACATAATAAAAACCATCTGTATGTGAAATTGAAGACATTTTAGCTAAATTATGATAGCCTTTTTTGTTTTTAGCAAGAATAACTATTTGGTAACCATTGTCTTTTCGTGTTTTATCTAAATGATTTTCACATACATTAAATTCACAGCCTAATATTGGTTTTATTAGTAATTTTGGTTTTTCACCATCCTTTAAACTCTCATTGTGTTTTTCAACAGAAGAATTATGGTTTAGAGCCTCTCTTACAAAATAAAAAGCACCCATCATATTACCAGAGTCCGTTAGGGCTACTGCAGGCATGTTGAATTTTATTGCCGAATTAATAAGGTTACTTATGCTTGAAGTAGATTGTAATATTGAAAACTGAGAATGACAGTGTAAATGAGCGAAGTTCGCATTTTTAAATTCATCAATAATTTCTTCAGAATGAACAACAGCATCAGCGGTTTTTTCTTCTGTTTTTGAACTTAACTTCTCACTTTCTTTTTTAAGATTTAAATGCTTTAATCCAATTAACTGAATTTCAGAAGGGTTTTTAGCATTAAAATTCTGAAAATAATCTCGAGGAACATCTAATTCTTCTGATGTGAAAATCCGTTTTCTAATTAATTCTAAAAAACAGCGAGTTGTAGCTTCAACATCTGCCGTAGCGTTGTGAGCTTCTGAGAATGCAGAGTTGAATAAATGACTATGTAATTCTGTAAGTGTTGGAAGCTTATACTTACCACCTCTACCACCTGGTAATTGGCATAATGTTGCAGTAGTTTCTGTACAGGTATCTAATACAAGTATATTGCTTAATGGTGAGTCAATGTTTGTTCTAACATACTCACAACCCATTATATTTAAGTCAAATTTTACATTTTGACCAACAACAAATTTAGATTTAGAAAGTGCTTCATTAAAAAGATGTAAAATTGTTTCTAAAGATTTTCCTTTGCTTTCAGCAAGTTGAGTGGAAATTCCGTGAATTTGTTCAGCATCATAAGGAATATTATAACCTTCAGGTTTTATTAAATAATCCTGTTGTTCAATTAATTCTCCATATTTATCGTGTAATTGCCACGCAATTTGAACACATCTAGGCCAATTATCTACATCGGTAATTGGAGCATTCCAGTTTTTTGGTAAACCGGTGGTTTCAGTGTCAAATATTAAAAACATGTGGTTGAATGTTGGGTGAAAAATGAATTTTTAAAAGTATGAATTTTAAAATTTTTAGAATTCTAAAGAGCATTTTTTTTATTAACAATCCACTTTACGCTATGTTATTTCTCAAAAACAGAATCTATTTGTTAACTATTTAACAAATAAGGTTGTAAACGTTAAAAATTTAGGAAGTGCAATAAAGCTAACAATCGTCATATTTTATTTTTTTTATAAGTGTTAATTTTACGCTTCAAAGTTAATGTAGGGTTTGAAATATGGAAAGACTTGATTTGAATAATTATAAAATTAGTGATAAAAAATTAGTAAAACACGAAGGTGTTATTACAAAAGTATCTGAAAACGGGATTACTATTTCGTTAAAGGGTGATATAAATTGTGAAGGATGTAAAGCTAAATCAGCTTGTGGTGTTTCAGAATCTAATGATAAAGAAATAGAGGTTTCAGATAATAATATTTCGTATAATCTTTTTGAGCCGGTAAATGTTGTTTTAGAAAAACAATTAGGTTTAAAAGCAGTGTTCTGGGCTTATGTTTTTCCTTTTATTATAATGATGTTAACCCTTATAATTTCTACCTTTTTTCTAAAAGAATGGATTGCAGGTTTACTTTCACTATTTGTTTTAGTTCCATATTATTTTATGCTACACGTTTTAAATAATTCGTTTAAAAAGGCATTTAAAGTTTCAATATTAAAAATTAATTAAGAATGACAGATTCAGTTTTATATAGTGTTTTGTTGTTGGTTTCTTTAGGGGTAATTTCAGCAGTTGTGCTGTACATTGTTTCAAAGAAATTTTATGTTTATGAAAATCCACTAATAGCAGAAGTTGAAGAATTATTACCAGCGGCAAATTGTGCAGGATGTGGTTCTCCTGGTTGTAAATCATTTGCAGAGAAATTGGTGAATACCGAAGATATTTCCAACTTGTTTTGTCCGGTAGGAGGAAATGATGTGATGAAAAAAGTAGCCGCAAAACTAGGGAAAGAAGTATCTGAAAAGGAACCAACGGTTGCTGTTCTTCGTTGTCAGGGAAGTTGTGATGTTCGCCCAAAAACAACAGAATTTCAAGGTCCAAGAACGTGTGCAATTTCTTCAATGATTTATAGTGGTGAAACCGATTGTCAGTATGGGTGTTTGGGAGATGGTGATTGTGTGAAGGTGTGTAAGTTTGATGCCATGTATATGGATGAAACTACAGGGTTACCTGTTATAATAACTGATAAATGTACTTCTTGTGGAGCCTGTGTTGAAGAATGTCCAAGAGACATTATTGAAATGCGTCCTCGGAATAAAAAAGACTTAAAAGTTTTTGTAGGCTGTTTAAATGAAGATAAAGGAGGTATTGCTAAAAAGGCATGTAGTGTTGCTTGTATAGGATGTTCCAAATGTATTGATGCGTGTCCGAAAGATGCAATAATAATTGAAAATACTTTAGCATATATAGATCCTGTTTTATGTACATTATGTCGTAAATGTGTGCCTGTTTGCCCTACGAATTCAATTATTGAAACGAATTTTCCTCCAAGAAAAGAGAAGAAAGTAGAAAAGAAAGTTGAAGCCAAAGTAGAAACGAAAGTGGCTGAAAAAGTTGAAGCGAAAGTTGAACCTGTAAATTCTAAAATGGATGCTTAAAACGTTCCCAATAGGAGGAATTCATCCTCCAGAAAATAAATTAACATCGTCAAAATCTATTAAAAGGTTACCAGTTCCAAAAGTGGTAAATGTTCCAATATCACAGCATATTGGGATTCCTGCTGAGATTGTAGTAAGTGTAAAAGATAAAGTTGAAATTGGTCAAGTAATAGCTAAATCTGGTGGGTTTGTATCTTCAAACATACATTCTCCAGTGGCTGGTACGATTACGAAACTTGATAAAATTATAGATACAAGTGGTTATAAAAAACAATGTATTGTAATAAGAACCGATGTTAAAAATGAAGCAAATTTTGAAGAAATTGAATATCCATTAAAAAAGGAAATTGAACTAACTCCAAAGGAAATTGTACAGAGGATTCATGATTATGGAATTGTGGGGTTAGGAGGAGCAACGTTTCCGTCTCACGTAAAATTGAATGTTAGAGAAGGTGTAAAATTAGATTGCTTAATTGTAAATGGAGTTGAATGTGAGCCTTATTTAACGGCAGATCATCGATTGATGCTTGAAAAATCGGAAGAGATTGTTGTAGGTATTCAAATTTTAATGAAAGCGTTACAAATAGATAAAGCAATTATTGGTATTGAAAATAATAAAAAAGATGCCATTGATGCTTTTAAAAAGGTTACTAAAAACCTTGACAAAATACAGGTTGCTGCTTTACAGGTAAAATACCCGCAAGGAGGTGAAAAGCAATTGGTAAGAGCTATATTAAACAGAGAAGTTCCTAAAAATGGATTGCCTTTAGATGTTGGTGTAGTTGTGAATAATGTAGGAACTATTTTCGCGATTTATGAAGCGATTCAACATAATAAACCATTAATTGAACGTGTAGTTACTGTAACTGGTAAAAAAGTTGAAAATGCTTCAAATTTTTGGGTAAAAATAGGAACTCCAATTAAGGATTTAATTACTGAAGTTGGTGGTTTGCCAGAAGGAACACGAAAAATTGTAAATGGTGGTCCAATGATGGGGAAAGCAATAAAAAATACAGATGTGCCAGTTACAAAAGGTACTTCAGGGATTTTAGTTGTTTCGGAAGATGAGGCCAGTAGAGGAGAACCTGAAAATTGTATTCGTTGTGGTGAATGTGTTTTTGTTTGCCCAATGGGGTTAGAACCTCATTTATTAATGAATTTATCAGAAAAAGGATTGTTTGAAAGAGCATCTAATGAGGATATTATGACTTGTATTGAATGTGGCTCTTGTAGCTATGTTTGCCCATCAAATCGTCCTTTATTAGATTTTATAAGATTTGGAAAAAATATTGTTAAAAAGTTAGAAACTTCTAAAAATTAAAATGAGTACGCAACCTATTATTATATCGGCTTCACCGCACGTACATTCAGATAGAACATCGAAAAAAATAATGTACGATGTGGTAATTGCTTTAATTCCAGCATTTTTAGTTTCACTATATGTTTTTGGGATAGGAGCATTTATTGTTACTGCTGTAGCGGTAGCATCTTGTATATTATTCGAATATTTAATTCAAAAATATTTATTAAAAACCGCAGTTACTATTGGTGACGGATCGGCTTTGATTACCGGAATTTTACTTGCTTTTAATTTACCTTCAGGTCTTCCAATATGGATGGTTATTGTTGGGAGTTTGGTGGCAATTGGAGTTGCGAAATTATCTTTTGGAGGTTTAGGTTTTAATATTTTCAACCCTGCTTTAATAGGAAGGGTTTTCTTATTAGTGTCTTTTCCGGTTCAAATGACAATGTGGCCAACTGCAGTTGAAAATAATTTAACAATTGCAGACGGAGTTACAGGTGCAACAACACTTGGCATGATAAAAGAAGGGTTAATGTTTGGAGAAACAATGACTGAAATTGGAACTAGGCTTCCTTCAACCATAGATTTATTGTTAGGGATTTCTGGTGGTTCGCTAGGTGAAATGTCTGCCATTGCATTGCTAATTGGAGGAGTTTATTTATTAGTTAGAAAAGTTATTTCTTGGCATATTCCTTTAACAATGTTGGTAACAATGGCTGTTATGACTGGAATTTTCTGGTTGATCAATCCAGAGCAATACGCAAGTCCATTAATTCATATTCTTTCTGGAGGTGCATTGTTAGGAGCCTTTTTTATGGCAACAGATTTGGTAACGAGTCCTATGACAAAAAAAGGAATGGTAATTTTTGCTATTGGAATTGGAGTAATAACAGTAGTTATTAGATTATTTGGAGCGTATCCTGAAGGTGTTTCATTTGCAATTATTATTATGAATGCTTTTGTACCTCTTATCAATACTTATTTTAAACCTCGCCGTTTTGGAGCGAAAATAAAATCAAAAATCGTTTAATTATGAGTAAAAAAGAATCAACTTTTTTTGGAATGCTGGTATCGCTTTTGGTAATCACATTGATATCAGGTTTAGCATTAGGATATGTAAACGATTTAACCATTGGACCAAAGGCAAAAGCTAAATTAGAACAAAAAGTAAATGCATTAAAATTAGTATTGCCAACTTTTGATAACAATCCTGTAGAAGATAAAAAGCTTGTGAAATCTGATAAAGTTACCGATAGTGTTGAGGTGTATCCAGCCTATTTAAATAATGAATTTGTGGGAGCCGCATTAGTTGGTACAACGGATAAAGGATTTAGCGGTTTGGTTAGAATTATGATTGGATTTAAACCTTCTGGTGAAATTGAAAACGTCGTTGTTTTAGAACAGAAAGAAACACCCGGACTGGGAACAAAAATGAAAGAGGAAAAGTTTATACAACAATTTAGAGGTATAAACATCAACACCTTTAACTTGAAAGTAAAAAAAGATGGAGGAGATGTAGATGCTTTAACTGGAGCAACAATTTCTTCACGAGCTTTTTGTGATGCTACGCAAATGGCATATGATGAATTTATAAGAAATAATGGTTCATTAATTGAATCTAAAAATTAAGAATTATGGCTGAAATATTAAATCAAAAGCAAAATTTCTTAAAAGGGATAGTAAAGGAAAATCCAATATTTGTAATGTTATTGGGTATGTGTCCAACCTTAGGGGTAACATCTTCAGCTTTTAATGGTTTGGGTATGGGTGTTGCTACTATGTTTGTATTAATAATGTCCAACTTAGTAGTTTCATTAGTAAAAAATCAAATACCTGCTAAAGTCCGAATTCCGGCATTCATTATAATTATAGCATCGTTTGTAACGATTGTTGAAATGATTTTGGAAGCTTTTGTTCCTTTTTTATATGAGCAATTGGGGATTTTTATACCGTTAATTGTAGTAAACTGTATCATTTTAGGAAGAGCAGAAGCATTTGCTTCAAAAAACAATGTGATTTCTTCAATTATTGATGCTATAGGAATGGGGTTAGGCTTTGTATTAGCGTTAACGGTACTAGGTGCTGTTCGTGAAATTTTAGGAAGTGGAAGTTTATTTGGATTCAAATTTGTTTCAGAAGATGCAAGTACTTTTATTCTTTTCATTTTGCCTCCTGGAGCCTTTATTGCATTGGCCTATTTAACAGTATTATTCAATAAAATAACGTCTAAAACAACATAAAATGGATTATATAATTATACTTATTGCAGCTGTTTTTGTAAACAATATTGTATTATCACAGTTTTTAGGAATTTGTCCGTTTTTGGGAGTTTCTAATAAAGTATCAACATCTGTAGGAATGTCTGGAGCTGTATTGTTTGTAATGACAATTGCGACTTTGGCAACTTACTTATTATATGAATTTATATTAGTTCCGGCAGGTTTAGACTATTTAAGAACTATTACCTTTATTTTAGTAATTGCAGCCTTAGTGCAAATGGTTGAAATTATATTGAAAAAAGTTAGTCCGCCTTTATACCAGGCTTTAGGTGTATTTTTACCTTTAATTACTACAAACTGTACAGTATTAGGGGTTGCAATATTAGCTTTAGGATTGGAAAATGGAAGTTTGTTAAAAGCTGTATTTTTTGCTGTTGCAAACTCATTGGGATTTGCATTGGCTTTAATTGTTTTTGCAAGTATTCGTGAACATTTAGAATTAGCCAATGTGCCTAAAGGAATGAAAGGTGTGCCTATTAATTTATTGGTAGCAGGTCTTTTATCTTTAGCTTTTCTTGGATTTACAGGTTTAGTGTAAAATATACTGAATAAGAGAGGGTTATTTAAAAATAACTAATTATATTTGCAAACTCAAAATTAATAACCAAGGTCGAGAACCTTAAAATTTTAAACAAAATGCCAGTAAAAATTAGATTACAAAGACACGGTAAAAAAGGAAAGCCATTATATTGGATCGTTGCAGCAGATGCAAGAGCAACAAGAGATGGTAAGTATTTAGAGAAATTAGGTTTGTACAATCCAAACACTAACCCTGCAACTATCGATTTAGATATTGATGGATCTGTAAAATGGTTACAAAATGGAGCACAACCGACTGACACTGCAAAAGCTATTTTATCTTATAAAGGAGTTATGCTAAAAAATCATTTAGCAGGTGGTGTAAGAAAAGGAGCTTTAACTGAAGAGCAAGCGGCTGAAAAATTCCAAGCTTGGGTTGATGAAAAAGCTGGTAAAATTACTGCTAAAACTGATGGATTAGCAAAAGCAGAAGCAGATTCTAAAGCGAAAGTATTAGCTGCTGAAGTAAAAATTAATGAAGATCGTTTAGCTGCTAGTGTGGAGGCTGAAAATGAAGCTGTTAAAGCTGAGGCTGACGCTAAAGCTGCTGCGAAAGCTGCAGAAGAAGTTGTTGAAGAAGCTGCTCCTCAAACTATCGATGACGCACAAGCTGCAGCATCTGAAGAAGGAAAAACAGAGTAAAAAAATAAGTATTGCGAGAATGCGTAAAGAAGATTGTTTTTATTTAGGCAAAATCGTAAGAAAACATAGTTTTAGAGGTGAGGTTGTGGCTAAGTTAGACACAGATGAACCTGGACTGTACGAAAATTTGGAATCAGTATTTGTTGCGTTAGGCAATGATCTGGTTCCTTTTTTTATTGAAAAAAGTTTACTTCAAAAAGGAAATCAATTACGTATTCAATTTGAGGATATGGTAAGCGAAGAAGATGCAGATGCCATTATGGGAGCTGGATTGTATTTACCTCTTAAATTTTTACCAAAATTAACTGGTAATAAATTTTACTTTCACGAAATTATTGGAATGGATATTGAAGATACCGAATATGGATACGTTGGTGTTATTACTGGAGTTAATGATTCGTCAGCACAGCCATTATTTGAAATTGATTCTAATGGAACGGAAGTTTTTATACCAATGATTGACGACTTTATTAAAAAAGTAGATCGCGAAAACAAAAAAATTGTTGTTGAAGCGCCTGCTGGATTGATAGACTTATATTTAAATAATTAATTTTAGAGAGGTGGCCGAGTGGTCGAAGGCGCACGCCTGGAAAGTGTGTATACTCCAAAAGGGTATCGAGGGTTCGAATCCCTTCCTCTCTGCTAGATAACTTTCAAAAATAAAAGCCCTACAAATACATTTTTGTAGGGCTTTTATTTTATGCTTATTAAAAGTATAATTAAAAAGCTTGATAAAATAATAATTTTGGAAAAATTAACATTACGGTAAAACCGTAATGTTATTGTTTTTTGAATAATTAATTTTAGAAAATAATTTAAGCTATAATTTAATTGATTTATTCTTCTAAAAAATATAAATATGTAATTATAGATTCAAAATTAGATGATTCAAAAGAATTACAACTTTTACTTAGTAAATACAATAATTTTCATTGTGTTGGTATTGCTAAAAGTAAAGAAGATGGCTTGAATTTAATTTTGGATCAATTACCGCACCTTGTATTTTTTGATACGGAATTAGATGATGGAGTAACTAAAGTTTCATCATTCGGAATGATAAATGAATTATACCCGTATTTAAATAGTTTACCAGATTTTATTGCAATGAACGCTTCTACCGCCCATTCCTACGAAGCCATAAAAAATGGAGTTTTTGATTATTTATTAAAACCATTCAATTATTTTGAATTGAAAAAAGCATTGATGAAGTTTGAGAAAAAACAACCGGATTCAGCTTCAATTTGCCTAAAATCTTTCACTGAATATCGTTTTTTACAAGTAAATGAGATACTTTACTTGAAGGCTGATAATAACACAACCGATTTTTATTTAAAGGATGGTACAGTGGTTACTTCTTTCAATACTTTAAAGAATTTTGAAATTGAATTACCTAATATCTTTATCCGCATTCATAAAAGTTATATTATCAATATGAATTTTATTACTAAAATTCATTTTAGTAAGTTCAACTGCTCTATAAAACATACAAATGAGTTAATTCCCTTCTCAAAGTCCTTTAAATCTCGAATGTATGATATTAAGGATGTACTATTAAATGGTTCGTTTATTGAGCTTCAGCAGGAAATTAAAATTATTTAAGTTTTTCAAAATCCATTCACCATTTAAATTTACCCTTTCCCTATTCCTATGTAGCCATACACATATTACCCTTAATTTTCGGAGTAAAATACATAGTTTGTTGCTAATTTTAACGTGTATTAGAATAGAAAGGGACCTCCAACTAGGGAGAATTGGACAACCAATCATTTTAATTTAATCGATGCCTCCCCACATTGATTGTTTGAAATTCATCGTTATTATAATATCTAATGAAAAGTTAGAAAGGTGAATTTTTGTCTAATTTTTAAAAAAAACAAAAAATGAAATTAATAAAATATTTAATGATTGTTGCACTTTTTAGCAACCTTTTTATTGCTTGTAGCAGTACAGATAATGATGATGAATTACAATTGGTAATAGTCCAGCACGGGACTTTTGCTACTGATACAGGTGATTTACCATTACCTCCATCACCACCGCAAAGACCGAAATAATTTTATTAGTTATACAAAATCCTATTTTTAAAATAGGATTTTTTTTTGCGTATTTTAAAATGTATTTTTGTTCAAACCAATCACTTCAAGTTAACCTTTATTACTTGTTCTAAATTTATATTAATGTTTAAAAATACATTTATACTTATTTTAATTTTAGGACTCAGTTTTCTTTTTCATAATTGTTCAGAAAGTAATTTAAAAAGCGATTTTGAAGAGGTTAAAACTCAAATCGTAAATTCATCAAATACAAAACTACCAGATTCTTTAAGAAATCAACTATTAGTTGATGTCTATAGCAAAACAAAAACCATTAATAATGATTCTTTAAGAGCAAATCTATTATTGGAAGTAGCCTATTATAATTTTTTATTGGGAAATATAGATAAGTTTAAAGAGGTTAGTGAAGAATCTCTTGAATTAGCAATTGACCATAATATAAAATTATATCAGGCAAATGCACAGTCAAATTTGGGTTATTATTATCGAGTAAAATTTAAAAATGACAGTTCTTTTTACTTTTATAATAAAGCATTAAAAAACTATAGAATTTTAAATGAAATGCAGGAAGAAGGAAAAGCAAGATATAATTTGGCTGCTATACAGGCTGATGAAAAGGATTATATAGGAAGTGAAATAAATACAGTGAAGGCCATTTCCATTTTAAAGGACACTAAAGAATACCAAATGCTTTTTTTGTGTTATAATAATTTGGCTTTTATAGCCAACCAGTTGGAGGATTATGATAAATCTATAGAATATTGGAAAGAAGCTATTGATTATTCAATGAAAATGAAAAGTGCTGATAATTTAGAATTGATAGCTGTTAATGGTATTGGAATGGCCTACCTTGATAAAGGTGATTTAGATATGTCAATTAATTATTTTAAAAAGGCCTTAAGTGAAAAAGACATTTTTAAGAATTTCCCAAATATGTATGCATTATTAGTTGATAATTTGGCCTATTCTAAATTTAAATTAGGTGATTATTCTCAATTACCTGAGTTATTTAATAAAGCATTAATAATCCGTGATAGTTTACATATTCTGGATGGTGTAATTATTAGCAATCTTCATTTAGCAGAATATTATTTAGTAATAAAAGATAGTTTAAAAGCGAGAGAGCATTCCTATAAAGTAGAAAACTTAGCTAAAACCACTAAAAACAACAGAGATTTATTAGCTTCATACTTATTGCTTTCAAAATTAGAACCTACCGAAAAAAGTAAAGAATATTTATTAAAACACATTCAACTTTCAGATAGTTTACAACAAAATGAACGCGCTGTTAGAGAAAAATTTACGCGTATTGCTTATGAAACCGATGAAATAACAAAAGAAAAAGAAGCCGAATCTAAAATGAAATGGTGGATTATGCTTTTTGCTTTGGTTGGTACATTGTTTAGTGTGTTGTTATTTATAAATATGAGGCAACGGGCAAAAAATAAAGAGCTGTTGTTTAACAAAAATCAAGATGAGGCGAATACCGAGATATACAATTTAATGCTTAAACAACAAACTGTGTTTCAGGAGGGAAGCGACAAGGAGAAGAAACGAATATCGGAAGAATTACACGATGGTGTTTTAGGGCGTTTGTTTGGTACACGATTAAGTTTAGATACTTTAAATGAGGGGAATTCAACCGCTGAAATAAAGGAGCGCGAAGAATATATTGAAGAATTACAATACATTGAGGAGGATATTCGGAAAATTTCTCATAACTTAAGATCGAGTTTGTTTAATTCCGATACAAGTTTTATAAAGTTAGTAGAGCAATTGGTCTCAAAACAAAGTAAAATAAGTAATTTTGAATTTCAATTGAATTCTTATACTGTTACAAACTGGGAACAAATTTCTAACGTTATAAAAATTAATTGTTACAGAATTTTACAAGAATCAATACAAAATATTAATAAGTATGCAGAAGCAACTTTTGTTGTAATTGATTTTAGTATAGAAGATAATCACTTACTGTTAAGTATTAATGATAACGGAAAAGGATTTAAAAATAAAAAAACACACAAAGGGATAGGTTTAAAAAACATGAATTCTCGAGTGAATGCTATGAATGGGGAAATTGAGTTTATTTCAAGTATAGGGAATGGTACTAAAATAGGTATTAGAATTCCTTTATAACATTTATTTTGGAAGCTTTATGAAAAAAGAATTGAATATTTTAATGATTGATGATCACCCAATGATTATTGAAGGGTATAAAAAAGTTTTATTGACAAATAAAGAAGTAAAACTTAATATTACAACAGCCAATAATTGTGATGAAGCTATATTTGATATTCAAAAAGCAAAAAATACAGTTTCGTTTGATGTTGTTTTTATTGATATACAATTACCAGTTTCATCAGATGGCACCATTACTTCTGGCGAAGATTTAGCGGTTTTGGTAAGAGAGGAATTTCCAGGAGCTAAAATTATTATTTTAACTATGTTTGATAATTCGCATAGGTTACAAAATATTTTACAAACGATACCACACAACGGACTATTAATAAAAAGTGATATTACTTCAAAATTATTGCTTACTGCATTTAGCAATATTTTAGACGGAGATAGTTATTACAGTAAATCTGTTGAGAAAATTAGAACAATTACTTCTTCTCCTGATGATACACTTGATGAGTTTAATAAAAAAATTATTTTTTATCTGGCTAAAGGAGTTAAGACTAAAAATTTGGTACAATACATTCCTTTGTCATTAAGCGCGATAGAAAAACGTAAAAATTTTATAAAGCAAGTGTTTAATGTAAGTGGAGATGACGAGCAATTACTTATAGAAGCAAAAAAAAGAGGATTTATATAAATCCTCTTTTTAACTTAAATTCTAATCCTTTTCATAAATAATTTTACAATGTGAGCATGTTAACTTTCAGCACAAAGAAAACATATAAATTCATTTTTGTATTACGGTTTTTCCGTAAAGTTTTTTAAAAGAATGAAATCACAAGGATTAACTGTTTCTTATTATTGATGTGTTTTATTCTATAAAACACTACCATTTACTTTGAAAAAGTATCCTTTTATTTGTTGGATTTAAAATATTAATTCTATATATTTGCAACATAGGATTTATTCCTATATCTTTTTCATAGCAATTTTCCACCTTCAACTTGAAGGTGGTTTTTTATTTTATTCCACCAGTAACTTCCATTGATTTTTCACGTAAAAACAACTGTTTTAAAATTGATTAAAAATATGCGGTAAAACCGTAAAGCCATTTCTTTGATAAATAATAATTTTATAAAAAAATTAAGATAGTGCCCCGCACGTTAAGATTTTTGAATTGTTTAATTTTTTTATTGAAAAAGACTAAGTTTTATGATAAGTAACTTTAGATATAAAACAAAAAAAAGGATTTTACAGAATTAAAAAAAAGCATATGGAGGGGTTTGAAGAATTATTAAGAATAAACAAAAAGGAAATGAGCGCAGAACTGATTAGAGAAGTAGAAAAATTAAATTCTTGTTATAATAACATGGGGAAAAAAGCCAACGATGTAAAATTAGTCGTTGATAGCTTAAACGAAGTTTTTGTACGCCGCAAAGTAAAGTTTGAAAGCGAGCAAGAATTAATTAACTTTTATAAATATATAAATGCATTGCTATAATAATCTTTCAATATTATTAAAAGTATAAATACTTAACGTCATTAATTATCATAAAAAAACTAAAAAACATTTAAACTTAATCTTACGGTATTACCGTAGTTATAAAATATTAATTACCCCTATCTTTAGATAAATAAAATCCAAAACCCCTTTTACATTTATTAATACCGTTAATAAACACGCTTTTAAAGCGTGTTTATTCGTTTAATTAGTACTTTAACACTTAATAACAAGTTGGATTGATTGGCTGAACAAAAAAACACCTTAAATTAATTTTTAATTATTTTATTAAACTAGTGCCCCAAAAATTACGTGTGTTTTTCTTTCCTTATTTTACTAAAACCAATTATATAATTTAGGTATATTGCCAGCCTTTAAAATGTATTTTTTAAAGTTATAATTAATGGTTAAAATATGAGTTTTCAGCCTTTTAAATTTAAACAGTTTACAATTCAGCAAGATATAACCGCTATGAAAGTTGGTACCGATGGTGTTTTGTTAGGTGCATGGGTGCAATTAAGTTCAAATGCGTTTAGTATTTTGGATATTGGATCGGGCACAGGTTTAATTGGTTTAATTATGGCGCAAAGGAGCAATGCAGAAGTTATAGATGCTGTTGAATTAAATGAACAAGCGTATATACAAACAGTTGGAAATTTTGAACAAAGTGATTGGGGAGATCGTTTATTTTGTTACCATGCATCCTTGCAGGAATTTGCTGAAGAAATTGACGAGGAATACGATTTAATTATTTCCAATCCACCATTTTATACTTCAACCTACAAAGAGCTGGAAAAAGATAGGGCAATGGCAAGGCATTCTGAAAGTTTACCCTATTCAGATTTATTGGTTGGTGTTACTCGTTTACTTTCAGAAAATGGAACATGCGCATTTATTATACCTTTTTCAGAAGAAGAAAATTTTATTGCACTTGCAAAACAATGTAACTTGTTTGTTAACAGAATAACTCGTGTTAAAGGCACAGAACAGGCAGCAATAAAACGTAGTTTATTACAGTTTTCTTTTATTGAAAAAACCACAGAAATAACCGAACTTATTATTGAATTAGAACGCCATCTTTATACCGATGATTATAAAAAAATAGTTCAGGATTTTTATTTAAAAATGTAAGGGTTTATCCGTTTACATTTTCCGGATTATAACCTAAATAAGGCACATGCTTTTCTTTGAAAACAATACCGTTTTCTTCTAATTCTTTTAAAATAGGCTCATAAACTTCTTTTTTAATAGGTATTTGTACACCAGAAGTAGTTATTTCACCATTTAGTATTTTTAAAGTGGCAATAGCAACAGGTAAACCAACAGTTTTTGCCATAGCAGTATATGTTTGGTTATCACCTAAGCAAACCATACTACTTTCAATTTGATGTTTTTCACCATTTAATTCGTAACCAAATAAATGCTGCATCACAATCATATCTTTATCATTCTCTTTTAAAGTCCAGCTATCTGCCAATATTTTTTCAAGAATTTGGGCTGGTGTTGCATTTTTTAAACCTACTTTTTTGTTTTTATTAAAAAGATCTAATTCTAATAACTTTTCCCAAATAATATCATCTTGATCAATTTTTAAATAATGACGTAATTTTAATTCAACTGAATCATTTGGATTGTAGGCTAAAAATGAGTTGGTAAATTCTCTGTAACTCATTTTTTCAGAATTTTCCATAACATAGCTATCATCAGTCATTCCTAATTGAACAAACACATTCCATGCACGTGAAAAACCAACACGTCTAACAGTTCCTCTGTACAATGTTAATATGTCATCTAAACCGTAAACACTTTTATATTTTAGAGAATCTCTGTTTGCATAGCCTTCAAACTTTCCATAACCATCAATTTTTAACATTTCTGTTCTTCTAAATAATTTTTGGTAAGGAATATATTTAAAGGTTCCTTCCTGTAAAAATTTAGCAGTCCCACCTTGGCCCGCCAAAACAACATTTCTTGGGTTCCAGGTGAATTTATAATTCCATAAATTATCATCGCATTCAGGAGAAACAAGTCCACCACAAAACGATTCGAAAAGCAACATTTTTCCACCTTGTTCACGAATAGTATCTAAAATCTTCATGGCGCTCATATGATCTACTCCTGGATCCAATCCTATTTCATTCATAAAAATCAAGTTCTTTTCAATAGCCTGCTTATTAAGCTCTTTCATTTCATTTGAAATATATGAAGCTGTAACCATACTTTTGTTGAATTCTAAACAATCTTTAGCAACATTTAAATGCAAATGTGCAGGAAGCATAGAAACTACAATAGAAGCGCTCTTAATAGCTTCTTTCCGTTCTTTTTCATTAAAAATGTCAAAAGATATAGCCGTTCCGTTTTTATGATTCTTTACTTTGTTTTTTGCAAGCTCCAATGAAACATCTGCAACAGTAATGTGTAATTTTTCTGTTGAAGACTTTTGAAGTAGATATGTAATTAAAGAGGATGAAGATCGACCTGCGCCAATGACCAATATATTTCGCATTTCCATTTTATTAAGAGTTAACTAGTAAAACGAAAATACAAATTTAAAATTTCATTTTTAGGATATGTAAATTAATTATTATTTTCTTTTTTTACATCCTCCAATAGTTGTTGAGCTTTTTCAAGATCTAATGCGCTTACTTTCAATTTGTAGCCTTCTACAAAGGCAGTGCCTATAGTGCTTGTAATATTTTCATCAAAAATAAAACTATCAATATTATTAGCGGCTAATAAAGTTTTAGCAATATGTACTTCATGAATTAAACTTGCTGTAAGAAGTGTTACTAAGTGGTCTGAATTATTTTCCATATTTTTGATTTTTTATTAAATATACAAAATAGGAAATTCGAAAACGATAATATTTATTTAATTTTTAAATAATTCAAAATGAATAGAAATTTAGCAATTACTTCCTTTCTTGGAGCTATGGCAATATTGTTAGGTGCATTTGGTGCACACGCTTTGAAAGAAATAGTTACGAGTGAAGGATTAAAAAGTTTTGAAATAGCTGTAAGGTATCAAATGTATCATGTAATAGTGTTGCTTTTTGTAAATGCAGATTCAAAGTTTATGGTAAAAGACAAAAATATTATTAGTTTTCTCTTTTTTGTAGGTATAGTACTTTTTTCAGGATCCATTTATGCTATAACGCTTGGTATAAACCCTAAAAGTATTTGGTTTATAACACCACTTGGAGGTTTGTTATTTATTTTAGGATGGGTTAAAATGATTTTTTTATATTTGAAAAAAACTTAATTTAAGTTTTTTTTGAAAAAAAATAAAAACGTTTTCGTAGAAAAAATCAAATTCACTTTGATGGGGTAAGATGCATAAAATCAATCGATAAAGTGTTGGGGGACGTTTTAGTAGAAAGCTACTATTTAATGATAAATATCATAAAGGAGGGGGGCTTTTAATAGTAGATTTGTTAAGGAAAATTAAAGATAAGATTACTAATAAATAAAAATTATAACTAATGGAAGTTCTTAGAAAATCAATAGTTTCGTCATTAAATGGCTTAGGAATTAAGAATGCAAAAGAAATTATTTACAATCCTTCATTTGAAACTTTATATGAAGCTGAAATGGATTCTAATTTAGAAGGTTATGAAAAAGGATATTTAACTGAGCTTGGAGCAGTTAATGTAATGACGGGTAAATTTACAGGTCGTTCACCTAAAGATAAATACATTGTAAAAGATGATGTAACTAAAGATACTTTATGGTGGAATTCAGAAAAAGCACCTAATGATAACAAGCCGACTACTCAAAAAGTTTGGAATGAATTAAAAGGATTAGTAACAGAAGAATTATCAAATAAAAAATTATATGTAGTTGATGCATTTTGTGGTGCAAATGAAGATACTCGTTTAAAAGTACGTTTTGTAATGGAAGTTGCTTGGCAAGCGCACTTTGTAACAAACATGTTTATTCGTCCAACTGCGGAAGAATTAAAAAACTTTGGAGAGCCAGATTTCGTAGTAATGAACGGATCTAAAGTAACAAATCCAAATTGGAAAGAACAAGGGTTAAATTCAGAAAACTTCGTAGTATTTAACTTAACTGAAAAAGTTCAGATTATTGGGGGAACTTGGTATGGTGGTGAAATGAAAAAAGGAATGTTCGCAATGATGAACTATTACTTACCATTAAGAGGGATTGCTTCTATGCACTGTTCAGCTAACGTTGGAAAAGATGGTGATACTGCTATTTTCTTTGGTTTATCAGGAACCGGAAAAACTACATTATCTACAGATGCTAGCCGTCAGTTAATTGGTGATGATGAGCACGGATGGGATGATGAAGGTGTATTTAACTTTGAAGGTGGATGTTATGCAAAAACGATTGACTTAGATAAAGATTCTGAGCCGGAAATTTTCGCAGCAATTAAAAAGAATGCGTTATTAGAAAATGTAACCGTTGATGCTAATGGTAAAATTGACTTTACTGATGGTTCTGTAACTCAAAACACTCGTGTTTCTTACCCAATCAATCATATTGAGAACATTGCAGTACCTTCAAAAGCAGGTCACGCTGAAAAAGTAATTTTCTTATCTGCAGATGCATTTGGAACATTGCCTCCAGTTTCTAAATTAACTCCAGCGCAAACACAATACCATTTCTTATCAGGATTTACAGCTAAATTAGCTGGTACAGAGCGTGGTATTACTGAGCCAACTCCAACATTCTCAGCTTGTTTTGGTGCAGCTTTCTTAACATTACACCCAGTACAATATGGTGCTGAATTAGTGAAAAAAATGAAAGCTAACGGAGCAGAAGCTTACTTAGTAAACACAGGATGGAATGGTACAGGAAAACGTATTTCTATTAAAGATACAAGAGGAATTATCAATGCAATTTTAGATGGTTCAATTGAAAATGCAGAAACTAAAATTATTCCAATTTTCAATTTAGAAGTTCCAACTTCTTTACCAGGTGTTGATACCAATATATTAGACCCTCGTGATACTTACGCTGATGCAGCTGAATGGACTGTAAAAGCAAAAGATTTAGGGGCTCGTTTTATCAAAAACTTTGATAAATATACGGACAACCAAGAAGGAAAAGCACTAGTTGCTGCAGGACCTCAACTATAAGTTGAAATCCGATTTGATTTAATATTTTTAAGCCTCCCATTTGGGAGGCTTTTTTTTGATTTCATATTTAAGATTTGCTGAGGCACTTAAAAACGTTGTTTGTATTTGTATTCAACAAATTTAAAATAGTTGAAAAGTTTATAATTTACCTCTAAACCATAATCAATAGAGAAATCATAGTCTATTATATTTTCATAGATAGAACTATTAAAGCGCATAGGGTTTTGAGCTCTTATGTTCCATTCAGTAACATAAAATCTATTTTTATTTTCATAGTAAGATTGAGAATAAAAATTTGCAGGTTTAGCAATAGTTAATAAATAAGTTTCAAAACCAGGATCTATAATAATAAGTTCATACTCTAGGCTGTCATTTGCAATTCTTATAGCTCCATCAGGTAAATTAGTGTTAGCGGTTGTTATGTTTTTTGTGGTAGATGCACAACTAATAATAAATAACCCAATTGCTAAATGATAAAATAACTGTTTCATAATTAATTGGTTTTAAATATATTAAAATTACAAAAAACTAATTTATATTTTTATGAATTATTGGCTAATTTAGTCCAGTTTTAAAATAAAGATTTTTGATGGATAAAATACGTTGTAAATGGTGTGGTACAGATCCACTTTATATGGAATATCATGACACTGAATGGGGAGTACCTGTTTATGATGATGCCAAATTATTTGAGTTTTTAATATTAGAAACCTTTCAGGCCGGATTGAGCTGGATTACAATTTTAAGAAAAAGAGAAAATTTCAGAAAAGCCTTTGATAATTTTAATTATAAAAAAATAGCCACTTATTCGAATGATAAATTTGAAGAATTAGTACTTGATGCTGGTATTGTTAGAAATAAACTAAAAATAAAAGCAACCATTTCCAATGCAATTGCCTTTATGGCGGTTCAACAGGAGTTTGGATCGTTTTCAAAATATATATGGAATTTCACTAATGGAAAACAAATAAAAAATAAATTAAAAAAAGGATCGACAGGTATTGCAACTACAGAATTGTCGGACCGTATTTCTAAAGATTTAAAAAAGCGTGGTTTTAAGTTTGTAGGCTCAACGGTTATTTACGCTCATATGCAGGCAACAGGTATGGTTAATGACCATGTTATGGAATGTTTTCGATATAATGAAGTTTAAAAAAAAACAGTCTGTAAAATATTTTACAGACTGTTTTTTTAAAAAGTTGAATTTTTAATTAATTGGGATATAAATATCTGTAACCCAGTTTGCAGGATTAGGCGTATCAATTGGTCTAATTTTATACACTTCAAAAGGTTCTCCACTATCAACTTCAGTATACCCTTGTTCGGTTAATGCTTTGTTAGCTGCAGCCCAAGCTTCATATGAAAATTTATAATTGCCTTTAAAAACTGTTTTAAATGTTTTTTGAGGTTCTAAAAAACCAGTTAATACTTCTCCTGTTGTAATAATTCGCTCATTTACCGGGATGCATGCAGAAAACATAGTTGTATTATTTACTTCATCCCATTCGTGGCTTAACATAAATGGTTTTCCTGAAGGTTCAAGGGTATTGTCTGCCATAAATTTTGTGATACTATCAATCATAACATTTAATTTTTGATTGACAAGATCAATTTTACAGGCCGTGGTTTGGTATAAATAAAAACCACCTCCATAATCAACAACTCCTTTAAATTCGAAGGAATGTTTATCCATTTCTTTAAGGATATGGACTTCTAAAAGTTCCAAACCTTTTTTAAACATTGGATCCATATCTTGTTCCATACCACCTTTATAAAGCCAATAAATTTTTTCTTTAAAACTATGTTTACCTCTCATTCCCCAAGTCACTTCTGTTCCAGAATCTACAGTATTTAATTTCCAATAAATTTCAGGAGTACTTCCTGTACCAAAGTCAATTTGTTGAATAAGTTCTTCGTTTGAAACTAATGAAATTGTTTTCATTGAACCTACACCTTCTATGCCAGTCCACATATAAGTTGCTCCAACTCCAGATGTAATTTCAGGATAAGATACAACAATTGTAGAGTCTGTTTCATACCAAGGACCCCATTCTTTCCAGGTTTTATATTCATTAATCGAATTAAAAATTACTTCCGCTGGAGCTTCAATAGTTTTGGTTTGTTTTATGTCAAAATTATTTTCAAGAGTTGCAATATAAATAGAGCCTCCAATTATTAGAATAAGTAACAATAAGATGACGTATTTTAAAGATCTCATAGGATTGTTGTTAGGATTATATGATTAGCTAATTTACTAAATAAATTAGTTTTAAATTACTAAATTTGAGCTTCAAATAAAAAATAATAACAAAATGAAAATTAAATATTTATTGTTAGTGATGTTAACAGCGTCGCTTATGTTTTCTTGTAAAAAAGAAAAGGAAGTACTAGTTGAAAAACCTTTTCAATATGAAGTTGAACAATTTGGAGATGTAAAAATTCTTCGTTATCAAATTCCTGGATTTGAAGAGCTTACATTAAATCAAAAAAAACTGGTTTACTTTTTATCTGAAGCAGGAATGGCAGGTAGAGATATGATGTACGATCAAAACTATAGACATAACTTAACAATTAGAAGAGCTTTAGAAAATATATATCTAAATTATTCTGGTGATAAAACTTCTGCTGATTGGGGTAATTTCGAACTTTATTTAAAGAGAATTTGGTTCTCAAATGGGATACATCATCATTATGCAAACGATAAATTTATTCCAGAATTTTCAAAAGATTATTTTGATTCCTTAATAAAAGAAACAAACACAGAACTTGCTGGTGAAGCTTATGAAGTAATTTTTAATGATGCCGACTCTAAAAAAGTAAATTTAGATGAAACTAAAGGCTTGTTAGAAGGTTCAGCAGTTAATTTTTATTCGCCAAATGTTACAGCCAATGATGTAGATAAATTTTATTCTGAAAAAGTTGATAGAACTGATACAACTCCAATTGAATATGGTTTAAATTCAAAATTGGTGAAAAACGATGATGGTACTTTAGAGGAGAAAGTATGGAAAGTGGGAGGAATGTATAGTCCTTCAATTGAAAAAATTGTTTTTTGGTTAGAAAAAGCTGTTGAGGTTGCTGAGAATGAAAAACAAGCAGAAGCATTAAAATTACTTGTAAAATACTATCAAACAGGAGATTTAGAAACTTGGGATGAATACAACATCGCTTGGGCAACAAGTACAGAAGGAGATATTGATTATATCAATGGTTTTATTGAAGTTTATAACGACCCTAAAGCATATAGAGGTTCTTACGAAACAGTGATTCAAATTACAGATTTTGATATGTCTAAAAAAATGGCTGTCCTTTCTGAAAACGCACAATGGTTTGAAGATAATTCAACATTAATGCCAGAGCATAAAAAGAAAAACGTAGTTGGTGTTTCATACAAAACAGTAAATGTAGCTTCAGAGGCTGGTGATTCTTCACCTTCAACTCCAATAGGAGTGAATCTTCCAAATAATAACTGGATTCGTCAACAACATGGGTCAAAATCAGTTTCATTAGGAAATATTATTGAAGCATACAATCAAGCTGGTGGTTCAGATAAATTAAAAGAATTTGCTTTTGATGAAGCTGAAGTAGCTGCAGAATTGGAATTTGGTCAAACAGCTGATAAATTGCATACTTCTTTACACGAAGTTATTGGACATGCAAGTGGACAATTAAATGCAGGCGTTGGTCAACCAAAAGAAACATTGAAAAATTATTCTTCTACACTAGAAGAAGCACGTGCTGACTTAGTTGGTTTATATTATTTACCTGATGGGAAATTAGTTGAAATGAAGATTTCACCAAATGCTGAAGGAATTGGAAAAGCTGCTTTTGATGGTTATATTAGAAATGGTTTATTAACACAATTGGTGCGTTTAAATTTGGGCGATGATATTGAAGAAGCTCATATGAGAAACAGACAATTAGTTGCTGCGTGGGCCTTTGAAAAAGGAATGCCAGAAAACGTTATTGAAAAAGTAAAAAAAGACAATAAAACATATTTTGTAATTAGAGATTACGCAAAATTAAGAGTATTGTTTGGTGATTTATTACGTGAAATTCAACGTATAAAATCTGAAGGAGATTTTGAAGCTGGAAAAGCCTTAGTTGAAACGTATGGTGTAAAAGTTGATCAAGATATTCACAAAGAAGTATTAGAGCGTAATAGTAAATTTAAATCGGCTCCATATAGTGGTTTTGTAAATCCTGTATTAACTACTGAAAATGATGCTGAAGGAAATATTATTAATGTGAAAGTTGTTCAACCTACTAGTTTTACTGAGCAAATGTTAGATTATGCAAAAAGGTATACTACATTGCCAAGTGTAAACTAAAAGTATAAGAAACTTTATTAAAGATCCGTTTCAATATAATTGAAGCGGATTTTTTTTAGTGTAATGAAAAAGTAATAAGGGTGAAAATAGCAATAATTAAAAAAAGAGCAATAATTACAATAAAACTATTTTTATAGTATTTTTTATGAATTTTAATATCTTTTCTATAGCTCCAAATCATTGCAATTGTAAATGCAATTACAAATAAACCCGCAAAAATAAGTTGTCCTTTACTAAACATATAAATTGTGTATCTTTAACTTCAAAAGTACATAAATTTTCAATAAGAAATAAGTCTATGATGTATTCCTATAATTAAAAATTATAAGGGGATAAGTTCTTATTGAGTTTCAAATAAAAATTTCAAAAATGAAAAACGCATTGATTATTGGAGCAACCTCTGGTATTGGTAAAGAATTGGCCAAACTGTTGGTAAAGGATGGTTACAAAGTAATTATAACAGGAAGAAGATTGAATTTGTTACAAGAAATTCAAGAATCAAACCCAGAAAAATATGTCATAAAACAGCATGATGTTACTAATTTGGAGTCTAATAATCAGTTATTTGAAGAATTAAAGAAAGAGTTTAAAACTATCGATTTAATTGTATATAGTTCGGGTGTTGGAGCAGCAAATTATAAGTTAGAATGGGAAAAAGAAAATCCAACCTTACAAACAAATATTATAGCTGCTTCTAAAATTTATGGATTAGCTTATAACTATTTTAGAAAGCAAGGATATGGTCATTTGGTTGGTATTTCATCTATAGCTTCTATAAGAGGAAATAAATATGCCCCTGCATATTTTGCGTCAAAAGCATTTCAGGCTAACTATTTGGAATCTCTTTGGATGAAAGGTAAAAGAAGTAAAGCCAAAATTATTGTAACAGATATTCAACCTGGTTTTGTTGACACTGCTATGGCTTTGGGGAAAACTTTTTGGATGTCTTCCTTAGAAAAAGCAACGAAACAAATTTATTCAGCCATAAAAAAGAAAAAAAAGAAAGCTTATGTTACTAATAGATGGAGGTTTGTTGCAATTGTTTTAAGAAACCTTCCTTCATATATTCTCTATAAATTCTCCTAAGTTTAAAGAATCTTATTAATTTGAAATATTATATAATAAATGAAAAATAAAATAAAAGCGGTACAAGAATTTCATGAGGCATTTGGCTTAGGCATCCAACATAGTCCAGTAGCAAAATTAGAAGCCAATAAAATTAAATTGCGATTTGATTTAATGGCTGAAGAAAATGAAGAGTATTTAGAAGCTGCTGCTAAAAATGATTTGGTTGAAGTAGCAGATGCGTTAGGTGATATGCTTTATATTTTATGTGGAACTATTTTAGAACACGGAATGCAACATAAAATTGAAGAAGTTTTTAATGAAATTCAAAGAAGTAATATGAGTAAACTTGGATCAGATGGAAAACCTATTTATCGTGAGGATGGAAAAGTAATGAAAGGTCCAAACTATTTTAAACCAAACATCCTTGAAATTATTAAAAAAGAAATTTAGTTAAACGATTTTATTTTTTAATGCATTTAACATATTTACCGTAATTTTAAATGAATATTCTAAATCAAATAATATATATGATACCTTCAGTAAAAAAAATAATGCTTTACTCTTCAATGGCTGCATTAGCATTAACAGTTTCTTGTAAAAATGAGAAACAGGCAGAAGAAGAAAAAATCCCTGGAATTATTGTTGAAAATATGGATACTTCTATTCGTCCAAACGATGATTTTTTCAGATATGTAAACGGTACTTGGTTAGATAAAACCGAAATACCGGCAGATAGAACTTCTTGGGGAAGTTTTAATGAGTTAAGGAAAAAAACAGATGCAGATGTGCTAGCGATTTTAAGTGAAGCAATTGCAGAAGATAAATTTCCAAAATTAAAAGACGCTCAGGGAAATTTAACCTTAGAATCTGATCAAAAGAAAGCTGTAAATTTTTATGAATCAATTATGGATACTGTTGCACGTGATGCACAGGGAATTGACCCTTTAAAACCTTTTTTGGCTAAAATAGATGGCCTTAAAAACCTTGCAGATGTGCAAAATTTAATAATTGAAATGACTCCTTATGGAGGCGCTGGTTTTTTCAATTTTGCTGTTTTTAATGATTTAAAGGATAGTAAAATGAATGCAGGATATATTGTTCCGGAAGGATTGGGATTATCACGTGATTATTATGTAGATCAGGATGATAACACCAAGCAAAAGCGTGCTAAATATATAGAGCATATTTCTAAAATGTTTCAATTTTTTGGTGATTCGGAAACGTTAGCCAAAACAAACGCTGAGAAAGTTTTTCAATATGAATACAATCTAGCGGTTCCAAGATTTACCAAAGAAGAATCAAGAGATTCAAGAAAATTATACAATCCAAAAACAATTAAAGAATTGGCTGAAATTACACCATCTATAAATTGGGAAACGTATTTTAAAGGCTTAGGAATTGAAAGTTTGGATAAAGTTATTGTGATGCAACCAAAATATATGGAAGCAGTTGAAAAGATACTTACTTCAAGTTCTATTGATGATGTGAAATTGTATTTACGCTGGACAGCCATTGATAGAGCAGCGAGTAAATTAAACAATGAATTAGATGTAGCAAACTGGGAATTTTACAGTAAAGAATTAACCGGTGCAAAACAACAATTGCCAAGAGATGAAAGAGCTTTAAGTTCTTTAAATCGTAGTATTGGAGAAGCATTAGGGAAATTATATGTAGATAAAAAATTTCCACCTGAAGCAAAAGCGAAAGCTGAAGAAATGATTCAAAATGTAATGCTTGGTTTTGAAAAAAGAATTAATGCTTTAGCATGGATGAGTCCTGAAACTAAAGTAAAAGCATTGGAAAAATTAACAAAGATGACAGTGAAAATTGCCTATCCTGATAAATGGAAAGATTACAGCGCTTTAGATGTTAAAGGACTGAAAGATGGAGGTTCTTATTTTCAAAATTCTATAAATATTTCTAAATGGAATTTTGAAGAAGATATTCATAAATTAGGGAAGGAAGTTGATAGAACAGAATGGGGAATGGCTCCTCAAATTGTAAATGCATATTTCAATCCTGTTAATAACGAAATTGTTTTTCCAGCTGCAATTTTACAACCACCTTTTTACAATTATAAAGCTGATGAAGCTGTTAATTATGGTGGAATTGGAGCAGTAATAGGACATGAGATTTCTCATTGTTTTGATGATTCTGGGGCAAGATTTGATGCAGATGGAAATTTATCGAATTGGTGGACAGATAATGATTCAGAACAGTTTGCTGTATTAGGTAAGAAATTGGTAAAACAATATAGCGATGTAATTGCAATTGATGACGTGAATTTAAATGGTGAATTTACCTTAGGTGAAAACATTGGTGATTTAGGAGGTATTAATGCAGCTTATGATGGCTTACAAATATTTTTTGAAAAGAATGGTAGGCCAGAAGATATTGATGGATTTACAGCTGAGCAACGATTTTTTATGTCTTGGGGAACCATTTGGAGAACTAAAATGAGAGATGAAGCTTTAAGAAATTTAATTAAAACAAATGAGCATTCTCCAGGAATGTATAGAGCTTATATGCCATTGCAAAACGTTGAATCATTTTATGCTGCATTTAATATTGTAGAAGGTGATAAAATGTTTTTAAAACCAGATGACCGGGTAAATATTTGGTAATACATAGAACTCTAAAAAAAAGAGGCTGGTTTAAACCAGCCTCTTTTTTTTGTAATGAAATTAGTTGTAAGGTTTATTTAGGATTTAAAATAACATCAATTCGTTTAGCAATATCTTGTAAATGATATCTTTTAACAGTGCTTGATGTTGAAGCAGAAGCTCTTTGAGCATCTCTCTTAATTCTATTTAATTCGCCTCTTACAATAGGTAAAATATCTGATTCTTTTACTGTAACAGCCGTTGTTTTAACATAACTTGATTTTCGAGTTACTTTCACATCTTTTGAAACCATTAATTCGGCAAGTCTTTCAACATGTGCTCTTTGTAAATTTCTTCTATAGGTGTCAATGTTTTTTCCAGAACTTAATTCAGACCAGATTCCTTTGCGTAAATCTGTCATCATATTTATCAAATTATAAGCATTGGATCCATTTAAAGTTTCATTTTCAACCATACGTTGCATACGTCCTAAACTAAGAATATTATTTAGTGTTCTAACTTGAATGCCTCTAATTCGTTCTGTTATACCTGAGTATTCAGTTCTACCAATAATTTCTTTATCTATTAACCAGGTTGGTGTTGTAAATAACTGTTCATTAACAAATTTCAAACAATTCTTTTGATGATTTTTATCTACATGAGAATATACTAGACCTTCTTGATCATATGTTTTATAATTCTCGTAAACACCACCTAAATTTGATGAAACGTGTCCCATATATCTGTTAAATTGAGAAATTACATGGCCATACATCGTTTCTAAATCATCGTAATTTTTTCCTTTTTCAGAAGTCCATTTTATTAAGTTAGGTACAATTCGCTTTAAGTTTGCAACCCCATAAGTACTTGCTTTAATAGCATCATCACCTAAATCTTCAGTTTGTGAGCTTGGATCTACTACATCTCCTGCTTGTTGATGTCCAAAGCGGTAAAATGGATCGCCTGCATGTAACAATATCCAGTTATCCAATGTTTCTTTTTCTTCATCTGTAGTTTTAGCTTCTAAAATAGGTCTATATCCCCAACTAATTGAATATTTATCATACACACCAATATTCGGCATCATTGCTACATCTTTATCGCCTGGTTGAGCAACATAATTAAAACGGGCATAATCCATAATTGAAGGAGCTGTTCCAAATTTTTTGGTAAAAGTTGCTGATCGTAAAGAATCAACTGGGTAAGCACAACTACTTCCCATATTATGTGGTAGACCTAAAGTATGACCAACTTCGTGTGAAGAAACAAATTGAATTAATTTCCCCATTACTTCATCCTTAAATTCAGAAGTTTGGGCATCTGGGTTGATAGCTGCAGTTTGAACAAAATACCATCCTTGTAGTAAACTCATCACATTGTGATACCAGTTTATATCAGATTCCAAAATCTCACCAGATCTTGGGTCGCTAACATGAGGTCCGTTGGCGTTTGGAATAGGTGAAGCTAAATATCTAACTACAGAATAGCGGACATCTTCTGGAGTCCATTCCGGATCTTCTTCAATAGTTGGTGGATCTTTAGCAATGATAGCATTTTTAAAACCAGCAGCTTCAAAGGCAACTTGCCAATCTTCAATACCATCTTTTATATATTGTCTCCATTTTTTTGGTGTAGCTCTGTCAATATAATAAACAATTTGTTTTTTAGGTTCAACTAGCTCTCCACTTTTAAATTTTTCAATATCCTCGTCTTTAACTTCTAGTCTCCATCTATCTAAAAAGGTTACTTCCTTGCTTTTTTGAGCTTCTAATCCATAATCTGTTTGACTTGTTGTAAACCATCCAACTCTTTCATCAAAAGTTCTACGTTTCATTGGCTCTTTAGGTAATAAAATCATTGAGTTACTCATTTCAACAGAAACAGTTCCAGTACTTGAATTTGAAGGGGGATTACTTGCAGCATACGTTTTTACATGGCGAGCCTCAATATTTAAAGGATAACTTTTGATGCTTTCAATAAAGGATGTATTTGATTGTAATTTAGATATTTTATACCCTTTTCTTGTACGTTCTGGTAGACCAAATGGTTTTACATCTGCCGAAAATAATTCGGTTACATCAATTACTGTAGCAGTTTTATCATTATTAAAGGCCTTGATTGGGAATGAATATAAAACGGGTTCAAAATTTGAGTTTACAACAGCTTCATGTACTGGAAGATCTTCATCTGCAACAATATTGTGAGATACTATTCTTAAGAGAATACTTTTATTCTTTTTTTGCCAACGTAAAACTTGTGTGTTTGTTTTTTGCCCTCCAAAGCTACCGTTATTTGAAGTGTTTTTTGCAATTCTGGTAACCATTAACATTTCTCTTTCTAAAAGGGAATCTGGTATTTCATAGAAATATTTTTCGTCTACAATATGAACTTTGAATAAGCCGTCATCACTTTTTGCTTCTGCCGTTATCACTTTGTTGTAAGGCTCAATTTCACCTTTTTTTGCTTTTGGTGGAGGTGCTGGAGTTTCTTGTTTATTTTTCTTTTTTTTCTTTCTTTGTGCCTCTGCATTTGAAGAAATTCCAACTATTAAAAAAAGAGATAATAGGGTAGTAAAAAATCTTTTGGTCATAAGAATTAGTGATTAGGTTAGATTTAAAATATTTAATTTCGAATTTATTAAACGAATACCTAAAAATTCTTAAATTTTTGTTAAGAAAAAAGCCAATTCTATATAAAATTGGCTTTTTTCTTGAGTAATTTGGAATATCAATTAATTTTAATCTAATTTTTTCAGTTGTTTTTGTATTTTTTTAATGGCTGACTCTATTGGCTTTTCTGGCTCAATTACATTAAATTCACCCCAAAACTCTGGATCCGAAAAACCTGTAGCTTCATCACTTAAAATCACATTCGTTTTTAAGCGTTCTCTTGGTTTAATTGTATTTTTGTCTTCATTTTTTTCCCAATCAGTTATTGCCATTTCCATTGTTAAATTATAAACCGAATTAAACAATCGTTTGTCATAATCTATTTTAAAGCCAAGTTGTATTCTGCTATAGCCATAAAACCATTTTCCATTTTTTTGTCTATAGTCCACATGGTAAGTAGCTTCAACAGGAATTACATCAGCTTTTCTAGGTTTTTTTATTATAAAAAGTCTGGCAGCTTTTTCTTTATTATCTAAATTAAGTTTAAATTTTGCGCTAGTTAAAGCTAAAGAATTCGCATCAATATATAATTCTCCATAAAATAAAGGGTCATGAACAAATGATTTTTGTTTAAAATGAACAACATAAATAGGTCTATTATCAATTTTTGTTGTTGCTCCAAAATGGAAATCATAGTTTTCAACCATGTTTTCAGTAAAAATTAAATTAAGATTTTTCATAATATCTAAATATAAAGTACTGAATGGTCCTCCTCTTAATTTTAATGAGATGGTGTCAAGTTTATTGTAATCTGTGCTTTTACGAGCTTTGTGGAGTTTGAGAAGGTCGTTTCTATCACTTAAATAAGGTTGTTTTTTAATTTCAACTACAGCTTCTGAAAGAGAAACATAAGTTCTTCTTTTCTTAATGGTTTCTCTATAAAACGCTGTCATTGTTGTAGGGTCAGAAAAATAATTACTTTCTCTTCTTTTTATAACTTCAACAATTAAAGATTTTGCATCTTTTATATTTATTTTTATTTCAGAAAGTTCTTCAATATAGGTTTCTAGTTTTATGATCGTTTTTTTTGAGTCGAAATCTGATAAATTCATGACCTGACTTGTATAACCTAAATATGAAAAGATAACATTATTATGAATGTATTCAGTAGGTACTTTTAATAAAAATTCTCCTTGTGTATTTGTAATTGTACTAATGTTAGTTCCTTCAATTGTAATTGAAGCGAACACTAACTCCTTTTTTGTTTTACTACTAATTACTTTTCCTTTAAATTGTTCGTAGCCTAATGTATCTTTACTAATTGCATTGTTAGCAGAACCAGTAAATTGAAATAACAAAAGAAATATTGCAGAAAAAAGTAGAGTTACCACTTTTTTATTGTCCAAATTAGTTGCTTGTTTTATCATGGCTTACAAGTATTAATTGAAAAGATATTTGACTATACAATTTAGTGATATTTAGGGTTATAACAAAGAAAAAGGCAAATTACATTTCTGAAATTCACCTTTTTTTATTTTGTAATGAATCTTATTTTTTTGATACTGGAAAACCTCTATCTCGCATTAAAGCATCTATTTTAGCGTCTCGTCCACGGAAATTTCTATACGCTTCAGCTGGATCTACAGAATTTCTAGGCGCAAATAAATATTCCACCATTTTAGATGCAAGTTCTTTATCATAAAAACCACCTGGAGCTTCGGCAAATGCTTCAGCAGCGTCGGCAGTTAAAACATCCGCCCACATATAACCGTAATAAGCAGTAGCATAACCTTCACCAGAAAATACGTGGCCAAACTGTGGAGTTCTATGACGCATAACTAATTCTTTTGGCATATTTAATTCGGCTAAAGTTTCTCTTTCAAAAGCATCAACATCAATATTTGTTGGGTCGGCCATATGAAGTTTCATATCCATAATTGCAGAAGCCAAATATTCAGTTGTTGAAAATCCTTGATTAAAAGTTGATGATTTTTTTATTTTAGCAATCAATTCCGCAGGCATTGGTTCACCTGTTTTTTGATGCACTAAAAATTGGTTAATTACTTTATCTGTTGATAACCATCGTTCTAAAACTTGTGATTGAAATTCAGTATAATCTCTTACTCCACCATTTAAGGTTGGATATTTTACATTGGAAGAAAAGAAATGCAATGCATGACCAAATTCATGTAAAAAAGTAGTAGCATCATCCCAAGAAACTAATACTGGCTCACCAGGTGCTGGTTTTACAAAGTTTGAATTGTTAGAAGCTAAAACTGTTTTATCACCGTCAAAAGTAGTGTGACTTCTGTAAGTTGTTGCCCAAGCACCAGAACGTTTTCCTTGTCTTGCAAACGGATCTAAATACCATAATCCAATATGTTTTCCAGTTGTTTTGTCGGTTACTTCCCAAACTTTTACATCTTCGTGAAATACAGAAACTGCACCTTCAGGAACTGGAGTAAATTTAAAATTGAATAACTCATCTGCAACAAAAAATAATGCTTGAGTAAGCTTATCCAATTGAAGATATTGTTTTACTTCATCAGAATCTAAATCATATTTTTGCTTTCTTACTTTTTCAGCATAATATCTATAATCCCAAGGTTCAATGGTAATATTATCTCCATTTTTATTTGCAACAGCTTGCATATCTGCAACTTCTTCTTTTACTCGTGCAATAGATGCTGGCCAAACGGCATTCATTAAAGCCATTGCATTTTCAGCAGTTTTAGCCATACGATCTTGTAAGCGCCAATCGGCATAGTTGTCAAAACCTAAAAGACCAACTCTTTCTTTACGTAACCTTAATATTTTTGCAATATTTTCATTATTGTCGTATTGGCCTCCATTATCACCTCTAGAGTAATACGTTTTCCAAACTTTTTCCCTTAATGCTCTTTCAGTGGAATATGTTAAAAAAGGATCCATTGAAGATCTGGTATTTGTTATAGCGTATTTACCCTCCTCACCTTTATCTGTTGCAGTTTTAGCAGCAGACTTAACCATAGATTCTGATAATCCGCTAAGTTGATCTTTTGTTAAATAGGTAACGTAGTTTTCCTCATCGGCTAAAACATTGTTTGAGAAATTGGTATATAAAGTTGAAAGTTCTTTATTAATTGCAGCATATCGTTCTTTTTTTGCTGCATCTAATTCTGCACCATCCATCTCAAAATCCTTAAAAATCAAATCAACAACTCTTTGTTGATCTGCCTCCAAAGGAGTTGTTAAAGAATTTTCATAAACAGTTTTTATTCTGTTAAATAATTCTTTATTTTGAGATATTTTAGACCTGAAATCTGATAAAATTGGAGCCATTTCACTTTGAATTTCTCTAAATTCTGGAGACGACAGATTACTACTTAAAATTCCATAATAAGAAAAAACTCTATCTAGTGTTTTTCCTGATTTTTCCATCGCTACAATTGTGTTTTCAAAAGTGGGAGCCTCTGTATTTTTTGTAATTGCATCAATTTCATTCAATTTTTCAGCCATACTTTTTTCAAGGGCAGACTTAACATCTTTTATATTCATTTTATCGAATGCAGGTGTACCTTCATAAGGTCCGGCCCATTCTTCTAATAAAATATTATTGGTTTCCATAGGTTCTGTTTTTTCTTTCTTTTGATTACAACTTGTAATTGCAATAATAATACTAAATATCAAAATAGATTTTAGCTTATTTGATTTGAAATATTTGTTCATAATATAAAGTTTGATTTTTGTAAACTATTTAAATAAATAGTATCATTAATTGATTAAGCTCAAATTTAATCAATTAACATTTATAATAATTGAACAAAATTTATTTTGAATGTGTTTTTTGTTAATGATTTGTTAAAATAGTCTTTATTAAAATCGAAACATGTTAAAATGAATATAGAAAGTTAGGTTTCGTTGTAAATTCTAATAATCATAGTTAATAATATTATATTTGTTTTAGGATATTAATTCACATACTATGAATGAAAAATTAAAACACGCACAAAATTTAATTGACTTTATTTATGATAGTCCAAGTCCCTATCATGTAATATCGAATTCAAAACAAATTCTTATTGAAAAAGGTTTTATTGAATTACAATTAACCGAAAAATGGCAAATTGAAAAAGGTGGAAAATACTTTGTTTCTCAGAATGATTCCTCAGTATTTGCTTTTGTTTTGGGAGTGGGTGAACTTGAAGAAACTGGTTTTAAAATTGTAGCAGCTCATTCCGATTCTCCAACATTTAAAATTAAACCATCTCCTGAAATTTCAGTAGATAATAAATACATAAAATTTAATACAGAAACCTACGGAGCTCCAATTTTAAACACTTGGTTAGATAGGCCATTGTCCATTGCAGGTAGGGTAAGTGTGAAAGGAAAAAATCCATTCAATCCAATAACTTACTTGTTAAATATTAAGCAGCCAATACTTACTATTCCAAATTTGCCAATTCACTTTAATAGAACTGTTAATGATGGAGTTGCACTAAATAAACAAGTTGATATGTTACCTGTTGCAGCTATTGTAACGGAAGAAATTAATAAGGATTTATTATTAGCAAATAGAATTTCGCAAGAAATAAATGTGCCGGTAGAAGATATTTTGGAAGTAGATTTAAATTTATACGATTTTACTAAAGGAAGTATAATAGGCTTAAATAATGAGTTTATTTCATCGGGTAAATTGGATGATTTAGCTATGGTTCATGCAGGATTAACTGCTTTTGCTGAAGCCCCAGTTTGCAAGTCAACAAATGTACTTGCTATTTTTGATAATGAAGAGGTTGGAAGTCGTTCAAAGCAAGGAGCAGGTTCTCCAATATTAAAAGATATTTTAAACCGTATTGTTGTTGTGCAAGGGAAAAATGAAGAAGATGCTCAACGAGCAATTTATAATTCTTTTATGGTAAGTGCAGATATGACTCACGGATTGCATCCGAACCATCCAGACAAACACGATCCAGTTTCTAGACCAGTACTTAATGGAGGCCCTGTTATTAAAATTGAAGGGAATCAGAAGTACACAACAGATAGTAATTCAAGTGCTGTTTTTGAAATGATATGTAAAGAGGCATCTATTCCTTATCAAAAATTTGTGAATAGATCAGATATGGTTGGAGGAAGTACTTTAGGGAATGTATCTGCTGGTCAATTAGCAATTCGTTCTGTTGATATTGGAAATCCTATGTGGGCAATGCACTCAGTTAGAGAAACTAGTGGGGTAGATGACCATACTTATATGATTAAGGCTCTAAGTAGTTTTTATAAATTAAATTAAGCTATTAAATATATATAAAAAAAGGAATTACAACTTTGTAATTCCTTTTTTTATATAATGTATTTTTAAATCTAATTTTTTATTTTTTAAGATCCAGCCTTTCAATCACTTTCCCATAGATTATTAATGAAATAGCTGATATTAAAGCAATTGCAGCAAAATAATACCAAATATAGTGGGCGTTAGCAGCTGCAGATTCCCAGGCTTTATGTGTGTCAAATAATTTTGGGTCAGGGCAATATTTAGATAGTAAGTAACCAGATAAACCAAATCCAATTACAGAAGCTAAAAATGAATGTAAATGGCTAAATCCAAGATATAATCCTTCTTCACCTTTGGGAGCCTGGAACGAGAAAAATTCCAAGAAACGAGGAGAAATAAAAGATTCTGCCAAGGCTTGTAATGCAATCCCTATAATCATCATAAATGCTACAGGGTGCATAGACATAAAACCGAGGTCAATTTCACCTCCTGTAAACCAATTACCAGCTGCCATTGCTATTGCCGATAGAGGCATAATAAACATACCAACAGTCATAGAGAATAAAGGTGTTTTACTTGCCATTATACGTGTAATAAATGTAACTGTAAGAAATACAATTAATGGGTTTACATTCGCATACCATGATGGAGAAGCTCCTTCACCAGCCATACGTAAAACGTATTTTGGCATCGTAGCATACAATTGATGTTGAACCATCCAAAAACCAGTTATAATTACGATAAGTGATACTAATCTTAAATTAGTAATAACTCCAATAAATCCTTTCCAGATGTCTCTAAAGGTTTTTCCTTGCCCTTCATTTTTTGAACTTTTGTAAAAGAAAATAATCATTACCAAAGCTAAAATAGTCATTGCGGTTGAAAAATAGTTGATGTAAACTAATCCCATATCACCCATAGATGCACGCAATGGTTTTACAATAGTTTTTCCTGAAAAAGCTCCAATATTTACCATCATATAAAAGATTGAAAATCCAGTAGCTCTATTGGCTGCATTTGTTTCTTTTGCAACAGTACCTGTAATTACCGATTTTATAAATGAACCACCTATCATAATCAAAATCATTATAGGTACAATTGCCCATCTTTCACTAGATCCAATCAAACCGGTAAATTCTATTCCATCTGAATAATTTACAAGCCCTATAGATTCTAAGGTTGTTGGTAAAACACCTAATCCAAAATATCCTAAACTTAATAATGAAAAAGCAATGATTAATGAATATTTAAATCCAATTTTATCTGCTAATGCACCCGAGAAAGTTGGTAAAAAGTATAAACCTCCTGAGAAAGCTCCTGAAATCCAGGCAGCTTCAACATCTGTGAAACCTAAAATTCTTGATAAATAAAGTGTAATTACAATAAATACTCCATAATAAGCACCTCTTTCTAAAAGTTCAACAATATTTGCCGTCCAGAATGCTCGTGTAAATCCTTTTAATCTTTGAAACATATGTTTTGTTATAAATTTAATTTTCGAAGATAAGGATTTTACCGGATTCGTATTTTACATTATTTAGCAATATGTAATACTATATTGTGATTGAAACAAAAAAAGGAACTACAATTAAGTAATCCCTTTTCAAATAGTATGAGATTCTGAAGTAAATTCAGAATAATATTAGTTATACAATTTCAACAAATAAACCTTCTTCAGTATTATTTACTTTAGCTAAGTTATGTTTTGTTAGTCCCTTCAAGGTTTTATCCCATTTTTTATTACTTAATCCGCTTTGAGTTTTTAAGTCATTTAATAAAACAGGTGAACTTGTTTCAATCATTTTAAGCAATGCTTTTTCATCATCGCTTAATTCAACTGATGGTGCTTTTTTCTCAGGTTTCATTTGTGGAAAGAATAATACTTCTTGTATAGAAGCATTATTAGTCATAAACATAACCAAGCGGTCTATTCCAATTCCAATACCAGATGTTGGAGGCATACCATATTCTAGTGCACGAATAAAATCTTGGTCAATAAACATTGCTTCATCATCTCCTTTTTCAGTTAATTTTAACTGATCCTCAAAACGTTCACGTTGGTCAATTGGGTCATTTAATTCAGAATATGCATTTGCCAATTCCTTTCCGTTTACCATTAACTCAAAACGTTCCGTTAAATCTGGATTTGAACGGTGTTCTTTAGTTAACGGACTCATTTCTTTAGGATAATCTGTGATAAATGTTGGTTGGATATAGTGGTGCTCACATTTTTCACCAAATAATTCGTCAATTAATTTACCAACACCCATCGTTTCATCAACTGCAATCCCTACTTTCTTACATACTTCTTTTAACGCATCTTCTTTCATTCCTGCTACATCGTACCCTGTATGAATTTTAATAGCTTCTAAAATTGGCACTCTTGGATAAGGAGCTTTAAAACTCACTTTGTTTTCTCCAATCATTACCTCAGATGTTCCATTGGTATCTATCGAAATTTTTTCAAGTAATTCTTCAGTCATTGACATCATCCAATTGTAATCTTTGTATGCTACATACAATTCCATTACTGTAAATTCAGGATTATGAGTTCTGTCCATTCCTTCATTTCTGAAATCTTTTGCAAATTCATACACAGCATCAAAACCACCAACAATTAATCTTTTTAAATATAATTCGTTGGCTATACGCAAATACAATGGCATATCCAATGCATTGTGATGTGTCATAAACGGACGTGCAGCAGCTCCTCCCGGAATTGGTTGTAATACTGGAGTTTCTACTTCTAAATAGCCTCTTTTATTGAAGAAATCACGCATAGAATTGGTGATTTTTGTACGTTTAATAAATGTTTCTTTAACGTGATCATTCACAATTAAATCTACATATCTTCTACGGTATCTTTGTTCGTTATCTGAAAAAGCATCGTGTACTTTTCCGTCAGCATCTGTTTTAACAACAGGAAGCGGACGTAAGCTTTTAGATAAAACAGTTAGTTCTTTTACATTAACAGATTCTTCACCAACTTTTGTTTTAAATACTTCCCCTTTAATTCCAATAATATCTCCCATATCCAATAATTTTTTGAATACGGTATTGTACATAGTTCCTTCATCATCCTTTGAAACTTCATCGCGGTTAATATAAATTTGCATTCTACCACTGGCATCTTTTAATTCAGCAAAAGACGCTTTTCCCATAATTCTGCGGCTCATCATTCTACCTGCTAAAATTACTTCCTTACCCTCATAAGCCTCAAAATTAGAAATGATATCCTTTATAGATGCAGTAGTTTTAAATTCTTCTGCAGGATAAGGATTGATACCTAAATCACGTAGTTTTTGTAGTGATTCTCTTCTAATTATTTCTAGTGGTGATAATTGCATAACACGGTTTTATTAGTTGCTTTTAATTTTCAGGCTGCAAAGATACAATCAATTAAGAAATTTAGGTAATTTAGAAAGAAAAAGTATTTAGAATTTGAAATTAAATAAAAAGTAATATATTTGTATATCGCTTCGAAAGCGATTTAGTTGTGTTGTTTGACGTGTAAAAGCGTCGTGGTTTTTAAAACCGATGGAAAGCTTCCCGAAAAACCGGGACGCTTTTTTTATTTTTAAACCTTTTTTTAGGCTGAAAAATTAAAAAAAGCTTCTTTATATTCCCAAAAAATTGAAAAATACATTCCTGTAAAAATTGCTGCAGCTATAAATTTTAGAAAAGTAGAGGTTAAAAAACCAATAAAAGATCCAAAAGCAGCTTTTAATGCTTTTTTTGAATCATTACGATCTTTTATTAACTCCCCAATAAATGCACCAATAAAAGGACCAATGATAATTCCAAGAGGAGGAAAGAAGAGTATTCCTAATACCAACCCAACCATTGAACCGATAACTCCATTTCGTGTACCGCCGAATTTTTTAGTACCAATTGCAGGAATAATATAATCTAATCCCCAAATAATAATTGAAATTGCCAAGGTAATGCCTAAAAAAGTATAGTTCATAGGTACGGCTTTTGTGAAATGGAGTAGTAAAAAACCGAACCATCCAGTAACTGGGCCAGGTAATATTGGTAAAAAAGAGCCTACAATACCTAAAAGAGCTAACAAAAATCCGATGATTAGAAGAAATATATCCATATGCGAATTTATGTTTTCAATTTGGAATTTAAAAGTTGTTTGAATATAATTTTTAAATTAATCAACTAAAAAATTAGTTTAAACTAAATATTTAGTTATATTTGTTTTATTAAACTAACAAATTAGTTGAAAGATGGAAAAACAATTGACAAAAGCGGAAGAGCAATTTATGCAGGTATTGTGGGATTTGGAAGAAGGTTCGGTTCAAGATATTTTAGATCAATTACCAAAGCCAAAGCCGGCATATAATACAGTTTCTACCATTATAAGAATATTAGAATCTAAAGAATTCGTTGCTCATAAGACTAAGGGTAGAGGTTATATTTATTATCCATTAATTAAAAAATCGGATTATAGTAACCAAAGTTTACAAAAATTGGTAGATGGTTATTTTGATGGTTCATTTAAAAGTATGGTGTCGTTTTTTGTGAAAAAAAATGATGTTGATTTAAATGAACTTGAAACCATATTAAAAAGTATTAACGATAAAAATTCTGAGAAATGATAAATTATATAATTCAAGTTGCGTTGTTTCAGGTGCTTTTTTTAGCAGTTTATGATTTCTTTTTACAAAAAGAAACCTTTTTTAATTGGAACAGATTGTATTTATTGATAACTCCTGTTTTAGCGTTTGTAATTCCTTTTTTAAAATTTGAAAGTTTGCAAAAAAGCGTTGCTACTGAATATATAAACCAGTTGCCAACCGTTTTTTTAAACCCTCAAGCAGTATTTTCGCAAAGTGTTGAAAAAGTGTCTTCTGTAAATTATTTTCAAATTGGTTTTTATGTTGGAGTTGTACTCTTTTCAACCGTATTTTTGATTAAATTGTTTAAAATTATTCAATTAATTGCTACTAATGAAGTTGTAAAAAGTGAAAATTTCAACCTTGTTTTGTTGGATAAAAGAGAGTCCGCCTTTTCATTTTTCAATTATATATTTATAAAAAGAGATTTTGTTAAAAATAAGGAATTGTCCATTATTCAACACGAAATGGTGCATTGTAAACAACTTCATACGTTAGATTTGTTGTTTTTTGAATTGTTAAAAATCACTATGTGGTTCAATCCTTTAATTTACGTGTATCAAAATAGAATTACGTTGTTACATGAATATATTTCAGATGCTGAAGTTGTAAAGCAAATTGATAAACGAAATTATTTTAATACCATTCTTTCTGAAACTTTTAATGTTGAAAACATTTCATTTATAAATCAATTTTTTAAACAATCATTAATAAAAAAAAGAATAGCTATGATTACAAAAAACAAATCACAAAAAATTAAGCAATTGAAGTATTTATTAATTGTGCCTTTGTTGGTGAGCATGTTAATATATGTGTCTTGCACAGATGATGTTCAAACAAATATTGAACAGGTTGAAAATGCTTTGAAAGAAGAAAATATCCCGTCTGAAGGAAAGTACTTTAGAGCAGAGGGGTTTATAATATTTACGGGTACGCATCTAGTTGGGGAAGTTGTTTCTTCTGAAAAGTATACAGAAAAAGAAAAGGAAGTTTTTAATAAATTTAAAAATAGTGAAAATCCAAAAATTGAAATGAGCCTTGTAATAGATGAAAATGGAGATCGTGTATATTTTATGAAAACTAATCATTTTAATAAAACTGACGATAAAGTTGTGGTTGAAGACGATGGCTCTGTTCCTTTTGCAATAATTGAGAATGTGCCTATTTTTCCAGGATGTACTGGAACAGAAGAAGAATTGAGACAATGTTTACAAGAGAAAATTACAAAATATGTAAATACAAATTTTAATGTTGAAATGGCGAATGCTTTAGGGTTGGAAAAAGGAGTAAAACGAATATTTGTAATGTTTAAAATTGACAAAGAAGGAAATATTACTGATATCCAAGCTAGAGCGCCACATCAAAGTTTAGCCGATGAAGCTATTAGAGTTATAAGTCTTTTACCTCAAATGATTTCAGGAAAACAAAAGGGTTTGGCAGTTGGTGTAAAATATAGTTTACCCATTGCGTTTATAGTAGATTAAAATTTTAAATCCTATGAAAAAGATTTTAATTGTAATCAGTTAAAGGATTACAATGATAAAAACCGGGGGCTATCTTCGGTTTTTTTTATAAGTATTGTTGACTAACATAAAATGTTGTATTTTCACATTGTGAATTAAATAGGAATGTTGAAACAATTTTTACCCTTAATATTTTTATCCTTTTTTGTTGTGTCTTGTTCTTATTTTGAGAATAAATCACGAAAAGAACCTATTCAGCAAGTTGATACTATTGTTGATTTTAATACGGTTGATGCATTTCCGCTTTTTCCAAATTGTGAGTACATTACTTCTCGTGAAAAACAACAAGTTTGTTTTCAAATGGAAATGTCGTTGTTTATTTATGATTCCTTAAAAAAGCATGTGCTAAATGCTAAAGAAGCTGTAAATGATACTGTATTTGTAAAATTAAAAGTGGATTCTTCTGGTAAAATAAGCCTTTCAAATATTGAAATTTCACCTAAAACAAAAGAATTATTACCTGGTTTTGATAGCATTGTAAAAGTGAGTATTGAAAGTTTACCAATACTTCAACCTGCTATTAAAAGAGATATGCCTGTTACTACAGAATTTACATTGCCAATTATTTTAACCAATTAGAAATAAAAGTTTAGTCTGCTAAGTATTTTATAAAAAAATAAGTGTTAATTCTTATAATATTTTGAATCAACACTTATTTATAAAATTAAATGAATAACTACTAATTATTCATTTTCAATAATTTCTGTATTTTGCTCTTCAGCATCTTCATTTAAAATCTCCCATAATCTATCTTTTAGCTCAACCAATCCTTGTTGTGCTACAGAAGAAATGAAGAGTGTTTGAATTCCTTTAGGAAGTTCCTTTTTCATTTCATTAATTAATTCATCATCTAACATATCACATTTAGATATTGCAAGTAGCCTACTTTTGTCTAACAATTCTGGATTGTGTTGTTTAAGCTCATTTAACAATATATCATATTCCTTTTGAATATTATCTGAATCAGCTGGAATTAAAAACAACAAAATAGAGTTACGTTCAATATGACGTAAAAATCGATGTCCTAATCCTTTTCCGTCAGCTGCGCCTTCTATAATCCCTGGTATATCTGCAATAACAAAAGTTTGAAAATCTCGATACTCAACAATACCTAAATTTGGCTTTAAAGTTGTAAAAGCGTAATCTGCAATTTTTGGTTTTGCAGATGTTAAAACAGATAATAAAGTAGATTTCCCTGCATTAGGGAAGCCAACTAAACCAACGTCAGCTAATACTTTTAATTCTAATTGGTACCAGCCTTCCTGAGCTTCAATACCAGGTTGAGCATACCTTGGAGTTTGGTTTGTAGGTGATCTAAAATTCCAGTTTCCAAGTCCACCTTTACCTCCTGGTAAAAGTATCTGCTCAGTATTGTCATTTGTAATTTCAAATATGATTTCTTGTGTGTCGCTGTCTCTAATGATAGTACCTAACGGCACATCAATATAAACATCTTCTCCATCTTTTCCAGTACTTCGTTGTTTACTTCCGTCACCACCGTGTTCTGCTTTAAAATGTTTTTTAAATTTTAAATGGTATAGTGTCCACATATTTTTGTTCCCTCGCACTATAACATGACCACCACGGCCTCCATCTCCACCGTCTGGACCTCCTTTAGCTACATATTTTTCTCTATGTAAATGTGCAGATCCTCGACCTCCTTTACCGGAGTTAGCGTGAATTTTAACATAATCTACAAAATTTCCTTCTACCATTTTATTTTCATTTCTGCAAAAGCAGAAAACTTTTTTAGTTAATTTTAAAGAGATTATCGAGTTTACAAAAACAAGTATTAAAGTGTGTCGATAACTGTAATTACTTGGTTTGTAATTTCGTCGATAGTTCCAACTCCATTAATACCAAAGTATTTATTTTGCTCTTGATAGTAATCTTTTAATATTTCTGTTTTCAATTTATATTCCTGAAAACGATGTCTGATTTTTGTTTCATTTTGATCATCCGCTCTTCCACTAGTTTTTCCCCTTCCTAGAATTCGTTCAACTAACAAATCTTCAGGTACTTCTAAAGCAACCATTCCATTGATTGTTTCTCCTTTTTCTTTTAAAAAATCATCTAGAGCCTTTGCTTGTGAAACAGTTCTTGGAAATCCATCAAAAATAAACCCAACACCATTATCTCTCTTAGTAACTTCTTCTTTCAGCATCTTAATAGTTACGTCATCAGGCACTAAATCACCATCATCCATAAAAGATTTTGCCAAAATACCTAGTTCTGTTTCCTTTTTAATGTGTGCTCTAAACACCTCACCAGTTGAAAGATGAACTAAATTATATTTCTCTTTTAATAAATCAGCTTGTGTTCCTTTCCCGGCACCTGGAGGGCCAAATAATACAATATTTTTCATAGTAGGTTGGTTTGTAAGTTGATAAATGTCTGCAAAATTTCGTCCTAACCCATTGTAATCTAAACCATAGCCAACAATAAATTTATCCGGAATTGGAATTCCAATATAATCAATAGGCAATTCTTTTTTATAAACATCTGGTTTAAAGAATAACGTAGCAATTTTAAGTTTATTAAGTTTTTTGTCTTTAAATATTTCAAATATTTCTTGAAGTGTGTTTCCGGTATCAATTATATCTTCTAAAATAACAACTGTTCTTCCTTCTAAATTTTCATTAACTCCAACTAGTTGTTTAATTTTTCCAGTAGAAGAGGTTCCTTCATATGAAGCTAATTTTACAAATGAAACTTCGCAATTCCCATTGTATTTTCGCACAAAATCTGAAACAAACATAAAGCAACCATTTAAAATTCCAATAAATAAAGGAGTTTCGTCTTTACAGTCTTCATATACTTGTTTTACCAGTACATTAATTGCTTGTTCAATTTTTTCTTCAGAGATATAAGTTTTGAAGTACTTATCTTGTAATTTAATAATACTCATTTTTATGCTTTGTTACAAATTTAATAATCAAAATAGAATTCCAATTTTTATTTTGAAATTCTTTGCTAATTTGAAATACAAAAACCGTTTTGATTTATCAAAACGGTTTTTGAAATAAAATTCTGGGTAAATCTATTTCTTTTTATCTAGTTTTTTTACTGTATCATGAAGTATTGGCGAGGCAATAAATAATGATGAGTAAGTTCCTACTATGATACCAACGATTAATGCAAACATAAACCCTTTAATTGAATCTCCACCAAAAAGGAAGATTGCAACTAAAACAACTAAAGTAGTTAAAGAGGTGTTTATTGTTCTACCTAAAGTTGTGCTTAATGCTTTATCAATTACAGTTGAGAATTTCCAAGTTTTATGGATTCCAGCAAATTCACGAATTCTATCAAATACAATTACGGTATCATTAATTGAGTATCCTAAAACTGTTAAGATTGCTGCAATAAATGATTGGCCAATTTCCATATCGAAAGGTAAAACCTTATAGAATAAAGAGAATACACCAATTACAATGATAACATCGTGGAATAATGCAGCAACTGCACCTAAACTGTATTGCCATTTTCTGAATCTGAATAAGATGTATAAGAAAATTACTAATAAAGAGCCTAAAATTGCCCAACCAGCAGCTGTTTTAATATCATCAGCAATTGTTGGTTCAACTTTAATAGAACTCATTATACCTACTTTTTTATCACCATCATAACCAGGTTTAAATTCATCCATAGTTAAATCAGAAGAAATGTAAGGTTTTAACCCTGCAAATAGTAAATCTTGAACTTCATCATCAATATGATTTCCTTCTTCTTCAATTTTATATTTTGTTGTGATTTTTAATTGGCTAGCTTCCCCATATGTTTTTACTTCAGGAGCACTTCCAAAAACATCTTTTAATGTATTTGCAACTTCTGTAGCGCTTGTAGTTTTATCAAATTTAACAATGTAAGAACGACCTCCAACAAAATCAACTCCATAGTTTAATCCATTAGTAAATAGTGATCCTAAACTTACTATAATTAATATTCCTGAAATAACATAAGCTATTTTACGTTTTTTAAGAAATTCTACATCAATATTAGCAAACCAGTTTTTTGTAATACTAGAATTAAATGTAAATAGTTTTCCTTTACTAGCATACCAGTCAATTAATAAACGAGTAATAAAGATTGCTGAGAATAATGAAGTAACAATACCAACCATTAATGTATAAGCAAATCCTTTTACTGGACCTGTACCAAATACATATAAAATGATACCTGTTAACATAGATGTAATGTTAGCATCAAGAATAGCTGAAAAAGCTCCTTTATAACTAAATCCGTGTTCAACAGATGCTTTTAAACCTTTTCCGCTACCAAGTTCTTCTTTTATTCTTTCAAAAATAATTACGTTCGCATCAACGGACATACCTATTGTTAAAATAATACCGGCAATACCAGGTAAAGTAAGTACGGCTCCAAAAGCAGTTAAAATTCCAAAAATGAATAATAAGTTAGCAGCTAATGCAATGTTTGCAAAAGCACCAGCTTTACCATAATAAAACATCATCCAAGCTAATACAATTAATAAAGCTAAACCGAATGAAGTTAAACTACTGTCAATTGCTTGTTGCCCTAATGATGGTCCAACAACTTCAGATTGAATAATATGTGCAGCAGCAGGTAATTTACCAGCCTTTAAAACGTTTGAAATATCTTGAGCTTCACTTACTGTCATACTTCCACCAGAAATAGAAGTTCTACCATTTGTAATAGCAGTATTAACAGAAGGTGCAGTATAAACATAGTCATCTAAAACAACAGCAACAAATTTCCCAACATTTTCAGTTGTCATTTTACCCCATTGTCTTGTTCCTGAAGCATTCATTGTCATACTAACCTCTGGTTTCCCAGTTTGACCGTATTCCTGACTTGCATCATCAATTACATCACCTTCAATAGGTGCAATATCTTCACGGTTGGATTTAATACCATATAAGTAAATTAAATCAGTATTTTCGTTTGTTCCTGTAATGGTAGCAGAAAATGGTTTAGAATCCCATAAAAACTTAGCATATTTCATTTCGTTAGATAGCAAAGCTCTAACTTCTCTCATTGCTAAATATTTATTAACTGCAGCAGTATCGGCAACTTTAGCAGTTCCAATTACAGAAGAAACTTGGTTTTCTGATTGTGGAATGCTTGGAGTTAATACAGAGAATAAATTTTTAACTTCTTTTTTAGCGATTGAATCAGATACTTCTCCAAGTAAATCAGTTAAATTTTCTTTTGTAGAAGCAGTTTCTGTATTTTCTTCTTCAGTTTCCTTTAATAAGTTTTCAATAACAGAATTAGCTTGGTAAAAGAAATTTGCTGTTTCTTGGTTAGAATAAACTTCCCAAAATTGTAGTTCAGCAGTACTTTGTAATAGTTTTTTTACTCGGTCAATATCTTTTGCTCCAGGAAGTTCTATTAAAATACGTCCTGAGTTACCAATTCTTTGAATGTTAGGTTGAGTAACTCCAAATTTATCAATACGACTACGTAAAACTTCAAAAGCAGTATTTACTGATCCAGTAATTTCTGCTTCAATAATTGGTTTTACTTCGTTATCTGTTAATTTAAAGTTTATTTTCTCACGTAACGATTTGTTTCCAAAAATGCTTGGGTCACTTAATTTTACGGTTCCAGCACTTAATTTTTCAAACTCATCAAAAAATAAGTTTAAAAAAGTATCATCACTATTTTTTTGTCTATCAGTAGCCTTTGCTAATGCTTCATTGAATACAGGGTTTTTAGAATCGTTTGATAGTCCAATTAAAATATCTTTTACAGATACTTGTAAAATTGCATTAATACCTCCTTTAAGGTCTAATCCTAAATTTAATTCTTTGTCTTTAATGTCGCCGTAGCTGAATTGTACAAAACCAAGGTCAATAACAGGTTTATTAGCAATAGAGTCTAAATAGAGCCTCTCTAAATCTGCCATTTCTTTACCGTTATCAGATTTTGATTCTGCATACATTTTTGCTTTATCCTCAACACCATTCGTAAACCAAGTAAATGATAATTGGTATAAACTTACTAATCCGAATAGAATAGCGAATAACTTTATAAGTCCTTTGTTTTGCATTTTAATTAATTTAATATAAAAATCATTTGTAATAAACGTGCAAATATATAATTTCAAATAGGAACTAACAATTCTTTTTACGCTTTTATAAGTATAATTTATTGTATTGCTATTTTTGGCCATTCTGAAATATGATTTTCATATATTTGTGTATATAAATTTTACGAAATGAAACACTTATCAGATATTCAAATAGCTCAGCAAAAAGAGCTAGTCCACATTAAAAATATTGCGTCAAAATTAGGAGTTGAAGAAGATGATTTGGAGATGTATGGAAAATACAAAGCCAAATTACCTTTACACCTTATTGATGAAGAAAAAATAAAGGAAAATAATTTAGTTTTAGTTACAGCAATTACCCCAACACCGGCTGGAGAAGGAAAAACAACTGTTTCAATTGGCTTAACAGAAGGGTTGAATAAAATTGGAAAACAAGCAACCGCAGTTTTGAGAGAGCCTTCACTTGGACCAGTTTTTGGTATGAAGGGTGGAGCTGCTGGAGGAGGATATTCTCAAGTTGTTCCTATGGAGGATATTAATTTACATTTCACAGGAGATTTCAATGCCATTGAAAAAGCAAATAATTTATTAGCTGCTTTAATCGATAATAATTTACAAAGTTCTAACTTTAGTTTAAATATCGATCCAAGAACTATTCTTTGGAAAAGAGTAATTGACATGAACGATCGATCGTTACGTCAAATAACAATTGGATTGGGTGGAACAGCGAATGGGATTCCTAGAGAAGATGGATTTAATATTACTCCAGCTTCTGAAGTAATGGCAATTTTATGTATGACCACTGATTTTAAAGATTTAAAAGAAAGGTTAGGGAATATTTTTGTTGGGTTTACATTTGATAAGAAACCAATTTTCGCTAGAGATTTAAAGGCTGAAAATGCCATGGCGATTTTATTAAAAGATGCAATTAAACCAAATCTTGTTCAAACTTTAGAAGAAAACCCAGCAATTTTACATGGAGGACCTTTTGCAAATATTGCACAAGGAACAAATTCAATAATAGCGACTAAAATGGGATTGTCATTATCGAATTATGTAATTACTGAAGCAGGTTTTGGAGCGGATTTAGGAGCTGAAAAATTCTTGAATATAAAAAGTGTTGCTGCAGGTTTAAACCCAAAAGCTGTTGTATTAGTGGCGACAATTAGAGCTTTACGTCATCACGGAGGTGCCAATAAAGAAGAGTTAAATACACCTAGTTTAGATTATGTAATTGGAGGTTTTTGCAATTTAGAAAAGCATATTGAAAATATTAGAAAATTTAATATTGAACCTGTTGTTGCAATAAACACTTTTGTAAACGATTCATATGAGGAAATTAAATTTATAATTGAAAAATGTGAAGGGTTAGGAGTGCAAGCAGTTGTTTCTGAAGGTTGGGCAAAAGGTGGTGATGGTACAAAAAAATTAGCACAAGCCGTTGTAAATGTTGTTGAGGCTAATAAAACTCAATTCAAACCACTGTATGATTGGAACAGTCCGGTTAAAGAGAAAATTGAAAAAATAGCAAAAGAAATTTATGGTGCTGATCGCGTAGATTTTGATAAAAAGGCAAAACTAAATTTGAAGCGAATTGAGAGATTAGGTTTTAGTGATTTCGCTATTTGTATGGCCAAAACCCAAAAATCTTTTTCTGATAATGAGTTCTTAGTAGGAAGACCTGAGGGTTTTGTTGTAACGGTTCGAGAAATTGAAATTGCAGCAGGAGCAAGGTTTATTATCCCTATTTTAGGTCAAATGATGCGTATGCCAGGGTTACCTGGTGTTCCAGCTTCTGAAGGAATGACCATCGACAATAATGGAGTTATTTCTGGATTGTCCTAATGGAATAATATTAAAATAAAAAAACCTCCTTAATTTTAAGGAGGTTTTTTATTTTATGAAATAATGTTCTTATAATAATTCGTTTACTGCTCTTACACCAGCAGCACTTTCTTTTAACTTCGCTTTTTCAGCATCAGTTAATTTAATTTCAACAATTTTTTCAATACCGTTTTTACCAATAATACAAGGTACACCTATTGAAATGTCTTTTAATCCGTATTCACCATCTAATAAAGCTGAACAAGGGAACATTTTTTTAGTGTCACAAGCAATTGCTTGAACCATAGAAGAAACTGCAGCACCTGGAGCATACCAAGCACTTGTACCTAACATTTTTGTTAAAGTAGCTCCACCAACTTTGGTAGCTTCAGCAACTTCTTGTAAACGCTCTTCGGTTAAATATTCAGTAACAGGAACACTGTTTCTTACAGCTAAACGAGTTAATGGTAACATACCAGTATCACTGTGCCCTGCAATTACCATTCCATCTACATCAGATTGTGGACAACCTAATGCTTCAGCTAATCTGTATTTAAAGCGAGCACTATCTAAAGCTCCACCCATTCCAATAATTCTGTTTTTTGGTAATCCAGATGATTTATGAGCTAAATAAGCCATTGTATCCATTGGGTTACTAACAACAATTATTATTACGTTTGGTGAATTTTCAACTAAACTAGCAACTACTGATTTTACAATACCTGCATTAATTCCAATTAATTCTTCACGAGTCATTCCTGGTTTTCTTGGAATTCCACTAGTAATAACAGCAATATCACTTCCTGCTGTTTTAGAATAATCATTTGTAGCTCCTGTAATTTGAGTATCAAACCCCATTAAAGAAGCTGTTTGCATAAGGTCCATTGCTTTTCCTTCTGCATAATTTTCTTTAATATCAATTAGTACTACTTCTGATGCGAAATCTTTAATAGCTATGTACTCAGCGCAACTTGCACCTACAGCACCAGCTCCTACTACTGTTACTTTCATATTATATATGTTGTATTTAATTATTTATTTTCATTGTAAAAATAACATTTTTTAAATTAATAGAAAAGATGAGTACATGAAAACTACAAAATCGTTTCTATAATTTAATTACCTGAAACTAAAAGCAATTCCTGCTGTTAATGTATTGTACTCTTTAACAGTATAATCTCCGAAAAGTTTGAAAAATCCTAAATTTAATCTAGCCCCTAATGTTCCTCTAACACTATTTGTTTCGAAGTTTAAATTTATTGGGTCTTTAACAGATTCTGTGATGGATCCAATTACAGTATCTGTATTGTCTTTTACATCATAAGATAATTCATAAGTACCATTCATTTTAAGAGTTGATGTACCTTTATCATATCCAATACCACCATAAATAGAAACAACGGGTAAATCGATTGATGCAATTGCTTGAACCGTATAGGTTGTTAGATTAAATGCTGCTTCTTGGTTAGCGCCAGGCAGTCCATTTACATTTTGTAATTTATAGGTTACATCCATTGTTGTATAACCTCCGAGTAATGCAACATTTAAAGGTAGTTTATCTAGTGGGCCAAAATATTGCATTAAATTGTGCTTTAAACCAATTCCGATCAAATTCCCTTGAATATCTCCAGTGTTTACTTTTGGAGAGAATCTAATGCTTAAATCGGTATTTAAAGGTATTCCGATACTTGCTTGTATTACAGGAGAAGGAACTGCATTAAGCGGAAGGTCTTTTCCAATTCCATCCGGCATGGTGAATTCCGCAACTTTATAGTTGTTTGCTTCTGGAATTCTAATTCCTAATTTTGAATTATTTGCATCTCCCATTACTGTGCTTATTGTATTACTTCCGCTTTCAAGCGATAAATATTCGTAATCACTAGGAGAAAATAAAAATGATTTTGAAGCATTTGGTACAATAGAAGCATTCATGCCAACTGTAATGTCAAAACCAAGTTTTTTGTGAGTTTTAGCAGTATGATACCAGCCATTGTTTAAGCTATATTGCATTCCATTCATAACAGGTGCCATATAGTTTTGTAATAATTGATTAGCATCTCCATTAGCTAATAAAAGGATTTCTAATTCTTGTGCTTTTACAGAAAAAGATAGTAAAGCAGTTAAAAAAAATAGGGTTATTTTTTTCATGATTTGGGGTTTTAGGATTGTTTTAAATATTAAATAAAAGTAAAAAAAAAGACTGCTTAAGCAGTCTTTTTTAAAAAGTTTATGCATCTATTTTTGCATAAACGGCATTTTTTTCAATAAACTCTCTACGAGGAGGAACTTCATCTCCCATAAGCATTGAGAAAACTCTATCTGCTTCTGTTAAATTATCTATTGTAATTTGACGAAGAGTTCTAAATTCAGGATTCATAGTAGTATCCCAAAGTTGTTCTGCGTTCATCTCCCCAAGACCTTTATAGCGTTGGATATTAGCACCACCACCCATGTTTAAAGCAATCATATCACGCTGGTTATCATTCCATGCGTATTCTCTTTTTTGACCTTTTTTCACCAAATAAAGAGGGGGAGTTGCAATAAAAATATGTCCGTTTTCAATTAATTCCTTCATGTATCTAAAGAAGAATGTTAAAATTAAAGTTGCAATATGACTACCATCAACATCGGCATCACACATAATTACTACTTTATTATAGCGCAGTTTGGATAAGTTTAAAGCTCTTGGGTCATCTTCTGTTCCAATAGAAACACCTAAAGCGGTATACATGTTTCTAATTTCTTCATTTTCAAAAACTTTATGCTGCATTGCTTTTTCAACATTTAAAATTTTACCTCTTAATGGTAAAATGGCTTGAAATGCTCTATCACGTCCTTGCTTTGCAGTTCCACCCGCCGAATCTCCCTCTACCAAGAAAATTTCACATTTTGTTGGGTCGGTTTCTGAGCAGTCACTTAATTTACCAGGTAAACCTCCAATAGACATTACAGTTTTTCGTTGCACCATTTCACGTGCTTTACGTGCTGCATGACGTGCAGTTGCTGCCAAAATTACTTTTTGAACAATTACTTTAGCATCATTTGGGTTTTCTTCAAGGTAATCCTGTAGCATTTCAGATACAGCCTGGCTAACTGCTGCTGTAACTTCACGGTTACCAAGCTTTGTTTTTGTTTGACCTTCAAATTGAGGTTCTGCAACTTTTACTGAAATAATTGCTGTTAATCCTTCACGGAAATCATCACCAGCAATTTCAAATTTTAAATTTTTTAGCATTCCAGATTCATCAGCATACTTTTTTAACGTAGCAGTTAATCCACGTCTAAAACCAGCTAAATGCGTTCCTCCCTCATGAGTGTTAATATTATTAACGTATGAATGTAAATTTTCTGAATAAGAAGTGTTGTATACCATTGCAACTTCAACTGGAACTCCATTTTTTTCTCCTTCAATAGAAATTACATTGGCAGTTAACGGTTCTCTTGTAGCATCTAAATATCTAATAAATTCTGGTAAACCTTCATCACTATGAAAAGTTTCAATTGTAAATTCACCTTCATCATTACTTGTCCTTTTGTCTGTTAGTGTTAAAGTAACTTTTTTATTTAAAAATGAAAGTTCTCGCAGTCTAGTTGCTAAGGTTTCGTAATTATATTCTGTTGTTTGGTTAAAAATAGAAGGATCTGGTGAAAAAGTAACCATGGTTCCTTTATCTGTTGTATCACCAATAATTTTAGCTGGATATAAAGCTTTTCCTTTTTCATATTCTTGTTCCCAAACTTTACCATCAATATAAACGGTAGCTCTTAAATGATTTGAAAGTGCATTTACAACCGAAACCCCTACACCGTGTAAACCACCAGATACTTTGTAAGAATCCTTATCAAATTTACCACCAGCACCAATTTTGGTCATTACAACCTCTAAAGCTGAAACTCCTTCTTTTTTGTGCATTCCTACGGGAATTCCACGACCATTATCTTTAACTGAAACTGAGTTATCTTCGTTGATTATAACATCAATAGTATCACAATGACCTGCCATTGCTTCATCAATAGAGTTGTCAACTACTTCATATACTAAATGGTGTAAACCTCTAATCCCTACATCTCCAATGTACATAGATGGACGCATACGTACATGTTCCATTCCTTCCAAAGCCTGAATACTATCGGCTGAATAACTGTTTTTTTTAGCTTCTTCGCTCATATTTAAAAATAGATCTAATTAGGTATGTTCTATATTACACAAATATAAATAAAACAAAAAGGTGAAATAAGAACTTTATAAAACTGATGGGTGAAGTTATTAACAATTGGAAAAATTATAAAAACCTCTTAAATCTCTTTAAAATGATCTTAAATTTAATTTCGATTACTTTTTTAACAGTTTGAAAAATTGAATACTATAAAATCGGTTTAAATGGAGTTTATAACGCTCATCATTTTTTAGAAATTTTAATTTTAAAGAGTGAAAAATGATTAATTTTAATTATTTCCAACTTAAAAACGAAGGGAGTAAGTTGCTAATTTTGAATTGTTGAGAAAAAATGAAACAAAATATATAAAATAATTATAATAATATTATTTTTGCGGATGCAACATAAGGTACTTATTTTAGATTTCGGGTCGCAATACACACAGTTGATTGCTAGAAGAGTGAGAGAACTCAATATTTTTTGTGAAATATTTCCGTACAATAGTAAAAACTTCAAGGTCGAAAATTATAAAGCGATTATTCTTTCGGGAAGTCCGTTTTCGGTGAGAGCAGATGATGCTCCTCATCCAGATTTATCTAATATTAAAGGGAAGCTACCTTTATTAGGTGTTTGTTTTGGAGCTCAATTTATGGCACATAATTTTGGGGGTAAAGTAGCCGCTTCTAATACACGTGAGTATGGTAGAGCTAATTTATCTTTTGTAAAAACGAATGAATTATTTTTCGAAGGAGTTAATGAAGGAAGCCAGGTTTGGATGAGTCATAGTGATACAATTGTTGATTTACCAGAAAACTGTGAATTAATTGCGAGTACACATGATGTGAAAAACGCAGCATTTAAATTAACTGACGAAACTTCATATGGTATTCAATTTCATCCAGAAGTTTACCATTCAAAAGATGGTTTGAAAATTTTAGAAAATTTCTTAGTGAAAATTGCTGGTGTTGCACAAACATGGACTCCAGATTCATTTGTAGAATCTACAGTTGAAAAATTTAAAAAGCAATTAGGAAATGATAAGGTAGTTTTAGGCCTTTCTGGAGGTGTGGATTCTACGGTTGCTGCAACTTTACTAAGTAAAGCAATTGGAGATAACTTGTATTGCATTTTTGTAAACAATGGGTTGCTTAGAAAAAATGAATTTGAGAATGTACTAGATCAGTACAAACATATGGGCTTGAATGTAAAAGGTGTTGATGCTTCGGCACGTTTTTTGAAAGAGCTTGAAGGAGAATCTGACCCGGAAGGAAAACGTAAAATAATAGGAAGAGTTTTTATAGAAGTTTTTGATGATGAGGCTCATTTAATAAAAGATGTAAAATGGTTAGCCCAAGGGACTATTTATCCGGATGTAATTGAATCTGTTTCAGTATCCGGAGGACCATCTGCAACAATTAAGTCACATCATAATGTTGGTGGTTTACCAGATTTTATGAAACTAAAAATTGTAGAACCCTTAAAAATGTTATTTAAGGATGAGGTTAGAAGAGTAGGAAGATCGATGGGGATTGATGATGAATTATTAGGAAGACATCCATTTCCAGGACCTGGTTTAGGAATAAGAATATTAGGTGATATTACTGCCGAAAAAGTAAGGATGTTGCAAGAGGTTGATGCTATTTTTATTCAAGGATTAAAAGATGATGGATTATACGATGGAGTATGGCAGGCGGGAGCAATGTTATTACCTGTAAATTCTGTAGGAGTAATGGGAGATGAGAGAACTTATGAAAAAGCAGTTGTTTTACGTGCAGTTGAATCAACTGATGGAATGACAGCTGATTGGGTTAATTTACCTTATGAGTTTTTACAAAAAACATCTAATAAAATAATAAATAATGTAAAAGGAGTTAATAGAGTTGTGTACGATATTAGTTCTAAACCACCAGCAACAATTGAGTGGGAATAAAATAGCTAGTTAAAATTATTTAAAAAAACATACATGAATAAGATAAAAGGTTCATTTTTACTGCTTTTTTTAGTTTCAATTATGGCGTTTGCACAACAAAAAAAGTATGTGCCTTATACTGTTAAACAAGGAGAATCTATAAAGAGCATTGCCAAAAACTATGATATTTCAACAAGAGACTTATTAAAATTAAATCCGGATGTTGATAGGAAACCAAATGCAGGTGTTGTAATAATTGTACCCAATGAAAGTTTTGGAAAACAGGAAGTAGGAAGTGTTAGATCTACTGCAAATCCAAAATCGGATAAATATTTTTATGAAGTGCTACCTAAGGAAACCTTATTTGGGATTTCTAAAAAGTTTAATGTTTCAATTTCTGAAATAAATGCGGCAAATCCAGAATTAATTCACGGATTAAAATCTGGAATGAAATTGATTGTTCCTAACAAGGTTCCTGTTCAAGATAATGAAAATTTTGTACTGCATACCGTAGTGAAGGATGACACTGTTTTCAATTTGTCGAAAAGGTATCAAGTTTCTCAATCTGATTTATTTAAATTAAATCTATCTTTAAATGATGGATTAAAATTGGGAATGGTTTTAAAGATAAAACCAATTCAAGGAAATCCTATTGTTGATATTGAAGAAAAAACAGAAGCAAATGATGAGCTTTTTGATGAAGATGAAACAGGTTTGTTTATTGAAAATCTGGATTTGAATAAAAGAATAAATGTAGCTATTATGCTTCCATATCAGTTAAGCAAGTTAAATGACTCTATAAAAAATGAGAGTTTTGGTAAAAACAATGCACTACTTAGTATTGCAACTGATTTTCATATGGGTGCAGAAATGGCAATTGATTCATTAAGAAGAAAAGGGTTAATGTTAAATGTGAAATACTTTGATTCTGAAAATTCAATTAGTAAATTACAAAGTATTGTTACTATAACTGATTTTAATAATGTAGATGTAATAATTGGACCACTATTTTTTGATAAAGCATATTGGCTTTCTCAGCAAGTTTCAACGCCTGTTGTTGTTCCATTTTTATCATCAAAGCAAGGTGGTATTTCTAAGGATAATTTGATAAAATCGTCTGCCAATTCTGAAACTCTTACAATTAAATTGTTATCTCATTTAGAGAATCTTTATAAAGGTGAAAATATTATTGTGGTAAATGATGGGAAAGAAGAGTCACAAAGTAAATTATGGCATATTGTTAATAAACTAAAAGGTTTTGATTCTGTTTCAAGTATCTCTGTAATTAAGCCAGAAAAAGGCTATATAGCAAATGCTAAATTTTTAGAAAAACTAAATCCAGAATCTAAAAATTGGGTTATTTTAATAAGTGATGAAAATGTTACAACAGCTTCAACAATAAATAATCTAAAAGGGTTCATTAGTGATATGGAAATTAAATTAATAGCTTTAGATAAAGGAAAGAATTTTGATAATGTAGATAATAATACATTGGGAATGTTAAATTTTTTATATCCATCATCTGACTTTTTAAATATGAGTAATTCACATGTTAACAACTTCTTTAACTCATATCAGGAAAAAAACTTTTCTTTACCATCTAGTTATGCTCTCAGAGGTTTTGATGTTACCTATGACACCTTAGTAAGAATAGCAAGTAGTATAAACATTGAAGAAGGGTTAAATTCAGGTAAATCTTCTCGAATGGTATCTTTATTTAATTATGATAAAAAACCTTTAGAAAGCTTTGAAAACAAGGGGGTTTATTTAATTCAGTATAACAAGGAATTAGTGCCAGTGGTTTTTCATTAAAAAAAATAAGTATAAAAAAAGCGCAACATAGGTTGCGCTTTTTTTATACTTATTTTTAAAGAAATTAAATTTTCTTTAATTGTTCTTTTAGCATTTTAATTTGATCTGCTAATACTTTTTGAGTATCTAATTTCTTAGCTTCATTCATTAGCATTGTCGCTTCACGTTTTCGTCTTTTAGTCATTGCAATTCCTGCTAATTGTAATTTAGCCATTGCAATATCGTGTTGCATATTTAACCCTAAACTTAAAGCTTTTTTGAAAAACTTTTCAGCTTGTGTCATATTGGTTTGGGAAACCATAATTCCTTGTAAGAAATTATAATAACCTTCTTGCTTTTTAATTAAGGCTGTACTTGGATTTTTAATATAAGAAAGCCATTTACTAGCTCCTGCAAAATTTTGTTTTCTTAATTGCAAGAAAGCTAAAAGAATGAATTCATTTTTAAAATAAAACAGTACAAAAATCCCTGCGAACAATAGTAATGAGATTCCATTCATGATGTTTCCATCTACAAATTGAAATACTGACCAAATAAAAATCCCTGCTGCTATTACTAATTTTATATACTTATTAAACATTGTAAATTATTTTTTATAGGCTGCAAAGTTACTTTTTTTGCATCGTTTATAATTATTTTTTATAATGTTTTTTAAATTGTAAGTATGCAAAAACCGATAAAACAGATACTATTCCTATTGAATAATAAACAAAAGTTGGTGTAATTGCTTTATCTCCACTAGCATAAGAATGTAAGCCAGATAAATAAAAGTTTACTCCAAAATAGGTCATTAATATAGAAGCAAAAGCCGCAATTGAAAATAAATTGAAGGTGAATCTACTTCTTAATCCTGGAACTAATCTTAAATGTAAAACAAAAGCATATATCATAATGCTAATTAATGCCCAAGTTTCTTTTGGATCCCATCCCCAGTAACGACCCCAGCTTTCATTAGCCCACATACCTCCTAAAAAGTTTCCAATTACTAACAAAATTAAACCAACAGTTATGGACATTTCATTAATAATCGTTAACTCTTTTATCATTTCGCCTATTTTAACTTTGTTTTTTGAAGTTGTTAAAACCATTAGAATTAATGAAATCAAACCTAATATCATCCCTAAAGCAAACGGACCATAACTCGCTACAATAATAGCAACGTGAATCATTAACCAATAAGAATTAAGTACAGGCTGTAAATTTGCAATTTCAGGATCCATCCAGTTCCAATGTGCCACCATTAAAATAAAGGCAGTTAAAAAAGCAGTTGCAGCAATGGTCATAGAAGATTTTCTTCCGAAAACTAAACCAAATAACATGGTTGCCCAACCTACGTATATCATAGATTCATAAGCATTACTCCAAGGTGCGTGCCCACTCACAATCCAACGTGCAATTAATCCTCCTGTATGCATTAAAAACAGCCCAATGATTATTACTATACTGGCTTTAATTAAGAAGTTAATTACTTTATTGTTCTTAAATATTTGAAAGATAACGAAGAAGAACATTAAGGTTCCAATATACATATAATAACTAAATAACTTTTTAAATATATCGTATTTATTATAAGCAATTTCTAAAGTAATGTGCTTATCAGAAGGGTATATTGAACTTCCATATTTTTTTTGAAAATTGATTATACCTTCAAGTATTTCATCAGATTGTAAATAATCTTGTGATGCTTTTGAATCTGCTAAAGTTTGTAAATAAATTGGTAAAATTTGACCAACAAATACAGAATCTTGGCCTTTAAATTGTCCCTTTTTTAGGCCATTATGAGATACCCAAGTGTTATTATTGTCATTTGGAATTGGGAAAATTCTCAAAACATCACCTGTAATCGCAGAATATAGTAAATTAACTCTTCTATCTACATTAATTACATCTTTTTCAAATTTACTTTTAATGTTGCTTTTTTGAGCTTCTTGTTGAGTTTCAGAAATTTTATACATTCCTTTTTCATCAAAAAAGTCTGCAAGCGTAGCATTTTTTTGCTCGTGAGGAATTCCAATAATATCTCTTAATTTTGTATTATCTTTTTCTACATAAACAATAGGAACTTGAAACCAAAATTTTGGATTTTGTTGAATAGATAAAAACACCTGAGTAGCATCCATATCCTTATATGTATCGTGCTTGCTAACTTTTCTTAAAAGTTCAGAAGCATATGTATGAACTGGTTTCATTCTTCCACCAGCATCCTGTATAATTAATCTGCTAAACTTTTGTGTATGCTCAATATCAATGGTGTTTTCTATTAATTTAGAATTAAGTTCTTTTTCAGATAACGCATGAGTATGTTGTTGTGAAAAAGCAAAAGTTGAAATTAATAATAAAGCTATTGTTGAAAGTGTAGCCTTTTTAGTTCTCATTTTTTGAAGCGTTTTTCTTAAAAAATCAAATCTGGTATTTTTCATAAATAAAATAAATATTAAACCAGCATATAGTAAGAAATAACCTACATATGTTATAGTTGATCCCCAATAATCGTGATTTACAGATAAATGAGTTTCTTCGTATTGAGGTGTTATATTATAGCTAGATTGAAAAAATTTATAACCTTTATAGTTTAAAATATTGTTCATAAAAATTCTAAAATCAAAAGTTTCGCTTGGATCAATAACTGTAACCTCACTTGCATATGACATAGCACTTTGTGAACCAGGATATTTATCTAATTGAAAATCATTTAATTTTATACTAAATGGTAGTTGCATTTGCATAGCTCCATAGCTCATTCTAAAGTTTAAATTACCGATAGAAAATTGAGTTGGAGGTTGTATAGCGAATTTTCCACCTTGCAAAGCAATATGTTTCGTTTCACCATTTGATGTAACATCAAATTCTAATTGAGCTAAAGAGTTTTGGTCTTTGTCACCAGATACGGTTTTATATTCACCTTTTATTGGGCCTTTAGGCACTACAAAATTTAATCCAGCAATTGAGTGTACGGCTAAAAGCGAAAAGTCTTGTAATGAGTCTTTTACAATTGTTCCCTCAAATTTATCCATCATTCTGTAAAAACTTCCATCTATTCCAGATTGAATTTTTAAACCTTCCTCACTAGTTTTAAAATCTATATTTGTTTTATTTGGAGAGTCAAAACCAACTAATACACCGTGTACGACCTCTGAACCACCTTTTTTAATGTAGTGATTGTGTCTTCCACCCCCACTTGATTCAACTATTAGTAAATAGTCTTCTCCAGTTTCAGATTCTTCAAATACATTTTGAGCGTTTGGCACGTAATTAGTCAATTTCACTGAAATATCAGTACCTTTGAAATCTGCATTATAATTGAAATTATTGTCTCCTATGGAAGATAATAAAATTGGAAAATGAGTTGGTGTTTTTTGTTCATTTCCGTCATTAACAACTATACTGATGTAGTTTTTTTCAGATAAAAAAGTATTGCTAACTGCACCTTCTTTAATTGGCATTATTCCTTCGTAACTAATGTATCGTGTTATACCTGCTCCAACAATTATAAAAAAGAAAGCTAAATGAAAAGAAAGAATAACTAATTTTTTCTTTGTGTATAACTTATATTTAAAGATGTTTCCAAAAAAGTTGATTGCGAAAAATATCATAATTCCTTCAAACCACCAAGCATTATATACGAGTGCTTTTGCTGTTTCAGTACCGTGATCATTTTCTATAAAAGTTGCAACTCCCATTGAAGCAGCAAAAATTAAAAACAAAACAGCCATTAATCGGGTTGAATAAATAAAAGATAAAAATTTGTTCATTGTGTTAATTTTAATTTAAAAAAATGTAGCGCAAAATTAGTGATAATTGACTTACAACTTCGTTATTATTGCATTTTTTAGTGCTATTAATTTGATTTAAATATACGAATGTCAAAGATAAGTGTAACTTTCATTACATTAATTGATTATTGTCATTATAATTAGTTGTTAATTCCTTTTTAAATTTGATGACTAAAAAAATAAAATTTTGTAATTTTGTTAGCATAACTAAGCAAATGAAAAGCCTAAGTTTTTATAAAATTCACTTTAATTGTTTCCTAAATGTGAAACGTCCGGAATGCTTTATTTAAAGTAATTTTTCCCTATATCACAACATTTACTAAAATTATTTTTTTACTTTAAAATTATCATCATGGAATTACCATACGCTGAACCTTATAAAATAAAAATGGTTGAACATATTAAACGTTCAACAATTGAACAACGCCTAAAATGGATAAAAAAAGCACATTATAATTTATTTAATTTATCTTCAGATAAGGTGTTTGTAGATTTATTAACAGATTCTGGTACTGGAGCTATGAGCGATCAGCAATGGGCGGAAATGATGATTGGTGATGAGAGTTACGCGGGTTCATCTTCATTTAAAAAACTAAAAAAAACTGTACGAAAAATTACAGGTTTTAAATATTTTTTACCAACACATCAGGGAAGGGCAGCAGAGAATGTGTTGTTTTCAGCAATGGTGAAAGAAGGTGATATTGTTCCTGGAAACTCTCATTTTGATACAACAAAAGGTCATATAGAATTTAGAAGAGCAACTGCTGTTGATTGTACCATAGATGAAGCTTTTGATACGTCTGTGATTCATCCATTCAAAGGAAATGTGGATATAAATAAACTTGAAGCTGTTTTTAAAACATATCCAAAAGAAAAAATTCCGTTTGTAATTTTAACGATTACTTGTAATAGTGCTGGCGGACAGCCTGTTTCTGTTCAAAACACAAAAGATGTTTCCGCTTTATGTAAGAAATACGGTATTCCACTGTATTTTGATGCCGCTCGTTTTGCTGAAAATGCTTATTTTATTAAAAAGCGTGAAGCAGGTTATGAACATATAAGTATAAAAGAAATTGCAAAAGAAGTTTTTTCTTATGGTGATGGAATGACAATGAGTGCAAAAAAAGATGGCTTAGTTAATATGGGTGGATTTGTAGCTCTTAATAATAAAGAAATTTTTAAGCAGGCTACTGTTTTTAATATTATGTTTGAAGGTTTTATTACCTATGGAGGTATGAATGGGAGAGATATGGGAGCCTTAGCTGTTGGGTTAAATGAATCTACGGAATTTAATTATTTGGAAAGTAGGGTTGAACAAATTGCTTACCTCGGGAAAAAACTTGTTGAATTTGGTGTGCCAGTTCAACAACCATTTGGTGGTCATGCGATATTTTTAGATGCTAATAAATTTGTACCATCTATTCCTAGAGACGAATATAGAGCACAGGCGTTGGCAATTGAATTGTATATTGTTGGAGGAATAAGAGGAGTTGAAATCGGAACTGTTTTAGCGGATAGAGATCCAATTACAAGGGAAAACAGATATCCGGAATTAGAATTGGTGAGATTAGCTATACCACGAAGAACCTACACAAATAATCATATGGATTATGTAGCTGCAACTTTAAAGAATATTTACGATAGCAGAAAAGAGGCTAAATCTGGATATAATATTATTGAAGAAGCTCCTATAATGAGACATTTTACAGCTAAATTTGAAAAAATATAATACGTGTTACTCTTTTTTTATTAGTTTTGTGAAAGAAAAATCGAAAACGAAGTTATTATGATGTTATCAAGGGCTAGTAAATATGCAATTTTATCAACGTTATTTTTGGCAGAAAATGCTAGTGAAGAGAATAAGATAAGTGTAAAAGTAATTGCCGCAACAATTGATGTGCCAAGTCCTTTTTTGGCAAAGTTATTTCAACAATTAGTTCGCGGAAAAATTATTTCTTCAACAAAAGGACCTAATGGTGGTTTTTATTTAAATAAAAAGAATCAAAAAAAATCAGTACTGGATATTATTGAAAATATTGATGGATTAAATCGTTTAAATGAATGTTTTTTAGGCTTATCAGATTGTGATGGCTCAAACCCTTGCCCTGTTCATTTTATTGTTGAGCCTTTTAAAAATAGTATTCTTGGAAAGTTTAGAGATAAGAATATTATGGAATTTTCACAAGAAATAGTAGCACATGGAAGAAAATTAACACTTAAAGATCTTTCACCTAAAATTGATATAAAACTTAAAGATTAAAAAAAAAGTGACAAATGTCATTTTTTTTTAATCTTTAAGTTTTAAATTCGCATTATTATATTCAATAGTAAAGGATTAAAAGGTCTTAAACTATTAAATAATAAATAACCTAATAAAACTTTAAATAATGTTATCTAAAAAACAAGCAAGGGCTTTCTTTTTAGGAGGTACATTGGTAACTTTTCTTATTTTCATAGGACTTACTGTGTTCTCATTTTCAAAAGAAACTGACCAAACTCATCAAGAAAATCTTACTGCTGAAGTAGTAAGAGGAAAAGAAATTTGGGAATCTAATAACTGTATGGGTTGTCATACAATTTTAGGTGAAGGGGGATATTATGCCCCAGAATTAACAAAAGTTATTGATCGATTAAACTTAAGGTATGAAGGTAATGGAGAAAACGTTATCAAAACTATTTTAATGTCTACTGCTCCTTGGCAACCAAATGGTAGAAAGATGGTTGCTTATGGAATGACTGAACAAGAAGCTACAGATGTTGTTGCCTTTTTTAAATGGATTGGGGAAATTGATTTAAACGGTTTCGGAGAGGTAGTAGGAGTAGATAGAAAAATATCTTCCTTAGCGAAAGAAAAAATTAACAACTAAACAAAGCATTATGAAATATAAATCACAAAAAGTAGCATATTGGTTTTTTGCCTTATCTATGTTATTATTAGTTTTACAAATAACCTATGGTTTTATCATGGGATTTGCTCGAATCGGGTTTGATAATTTACATGAATTTATTCCTTTTAATACTGCAAGAGCGGTTCATACTAATTTATTAGTAGTTTGGTTGTTGTCAGGTTTTATGGGTGCTGCTTATTATATTATTCCAGAAGAAGCTCAACGCGAATTGGTAAATGTGAAATTGGCCTATGTTCAATTAATTAGTTTAGCTGTTGTTGGTGTTGTCGCAATTATTGGATTTCACTTTAATATTTGGGAAGGAAGAAAATTTTTAGAAATTCCAAGACCACTAGATTATTTAGTAGTTGTTAATGTGCTTCTATTTTTAGGATTGATATTGACAACATTATTTAAGGCAAAAAGAAGAACAACCACGGCATTAGTACTTTCTATGGGGCTTTTATTTGCTGCATTATTATATTTACCAGGAATGTTGCCATTTGATAGTCAGGTAACCGATTCTTTTTTCCGTTGGTGGGTTGTTCATTTATGGGTTGAAGGTGTTTGGGAATTAATTATGGGAGGTATTTTATCTTTCTTATTAATTAAATTAACCGGTGTAGATAGAGAAGTTATTGAAAAATGGTTATATGTAATCGTTGGATTAACCTTCCTGTCTGGTGTATTAGGAACTGGTCACCATTATTATTATATAGGTGTAAACAAAATTTGGTTAGTAGTTGGAGGTATATTTTCAGCATTAGAACCTTTAGCCTTTTTAGCAATGGCATTATTTGCTGTTAATATGTACAGAAAAGGTGAGAAAAAGCATCCAAATAAATTAGCATTGTATTGGACTTTAGGTTCTGCAATTGTTTCATTTGTAGGTGCTGGATTATTAGGCTTTGCCCATACGCTACCTCAAACAAATTTATACACTCACGGAACTTTAGTGACTGCAATGCACGGACATTTGGCATTTTGGGGAGCTTATGCAATGATAGTTTTGGCTATTATTAGTTATAGTTTACCAAATATGACAGGTAGAAAACTATATGAAAGTTCAAGAGGTAGAGCTGCTTTTTGGTTGTCAAATATTGGTATGATTGGTATGACAGTTGCTTTTGGAGTAGCTGGGGTAGCACAAGTATATTTAGAGCGTAAATTTGGAATGGACTTTATGAAAGTGCAAAAAGAAATTAGTATTCATTTTGTTGTATTAGTAATTTGTGCAGCAATGTTTGCTACTGGAATTGTACTTTATATAATAGATTTTTATAAACACGGTAAACCAACCGATGAAGCTTTAGAAATAAAAAAATAAATCAATAATATTTTCGATTGATTACCAACGTAACAATATGTTTTAAACAGAAACTACGTTGGTTTTCTTTTTAAGGTGTTAAAATAATTTTTATGAGAGATCAATCACCATATTACCACCAGATAGGAAAAGAAGTTGAGGTATTTGAACATGCCTATAAAAATAAAATACCCTTTTTATTAAAGGGCCCAACAGGTACGGGGAAATCTAGATTTATCGAGTATATGGCTCATAAATTAGGTAAAAATTTAATTACAATTAGTTGCCATGAAGAAACTTCTTCTACGGATTTAGTTGGACGCTATATTATTAAAGGAGCAGAAACTATTTGGTCTGATGGACCGTTAACAACTGCCATAAAAGAAGGCGCAATTATTTATTTAGATGAAATTGCAGAAGCAAGGCCAGATGTAATTGTTGCCATTCACTCATTAACAGATCACAGACGTGAATTGTTTATAGATAAGTTAGGTGAAACTGTAAAAGCACACGAAGATTTTATGTTAGTAGCTTCATTCAATCCAGGATATCAAAAAGGGTTTAAAGAGCTAAAACCTTCAACTCGCCAACGTTTTATAGCAACAGCATTTGCATATCCAGAACCTAAAATTGAAGCAGATATTTTAGTGAATGAAACTGGAGTTGAAGAAAGTATTGCTAAAAAATTAGTAAATATTGCAACTAAAATTAGAAACTTAACTGAGCTAGGCTTGGCAGAAACAGTTTCAACTCGATTATTAGTTGATGCTGCCAAATTGATTCATAGTGGATTGCCAAAAAGATTATCAGTTGAAGTAGCTATTGTTGAACCTTTAACAGATGATTTAGACGTTGTTGAAGCGTTAAAAGATTTATGTAACTTAATGATTTAAGTGCTAATAAGCCAAAAGTCAAAAACGTTTTATAATGTTCGAACCAGATGAATATATTTTCACAAAACTAGCTTACTTCTTTAAAAATAGAAAAAAAAAGAAGGAAGAAAGCATTGCTCATTTGGTAGTCTTAAACGAGCTAAAACCTCGATTAACTATTTTGGCTAGAGCCATAACTGGTCAGCCAATTGAGATTTATGATGCAGAAAGTGAAGGAGGTTATAAAAATAATAACTTTTTTCTTCCTACTAAGTATTCAGAATTTCTTTCAATAGAAGAGAATGTGTCTTTTTATGTTTTCAGAATATTATATCTATCAGTTCAAAAAAATTTAGATTTAAATTGGAATGATAATTTGGAACATGAGTTGGAGGAATCTCAGCAAAAAGCAAAAGAAACGTCAAAATTTGTTTTAGAACCTTTGTTTGAACAATTTCCAATTACTGAAAAATATCACAATAAATTTCTTCAATATTATAAGGGAAAAGTTAATAATGAGGCCTTAATTGATTATTCATTTATTTATGGAAAATGGATGCGAAACAATAAAGAGGAGGATGAGGGAAAAACCTTAAATAATTTTACTGATAAAGTAAAAAAAGGAGAAGAGGATAAGCCAAAAACAATTTTGAAATCAAATGCAGTTGAAGAAATAATTTCTGTTCAGGTTGATATCAAACAACAAGAAGATGCGGTTTTACAACATCAGTTTGAAAAGGTTGAAACTGCTGAAGAGTTTGGTGGAAACTTTAGAGATTTTGATGGGGAAGACGAATTAGATGATCATTCTAACGCTTTGGAAGATATAAATATGAAATATACAGTGCGAGTTGATGATACTGCACATTCTGTTTATCAAGCCGATTTTATTGAGAATACAACGGTTTCTGAAAGTGCTGAAAACGATAGCAAAGGGTATCATATCAAATATGATGAATGGGATTATTCCAAAAGACAATATAAGAACGGTTTTTGTAAAGTGTATCCAAAAACATTGTTAAAAACAGCTGTTCCTTATTATAAAAACACATTAAATGAAAACAGATCAACCTTAGTTGGTTTGCGAAAAATGTTATCATCAGTTAACAATAAATATCAACAACAAAGAAGACAAACGCAAGGAGAAGAATTTGATATTGATGCTATTACAGATTTATTTGTTGATGTGCATTCTGGACATACACCATCAGAAAAAATTTATTTATCAAAAAGGAAAAAAGAAAAAGATTTATCAATTTTATTGCTTTTAGATGTTAGCTTGTCAAGTGATGGCTATGCGGCAGGAAACAGGGTAATTGATGTTGAAAAGCAAGTATCAATTTTGTTTGGAGAAATATTAGAAGAATTTAACATTGATTTTTCTATTGATTGTTTTTATTCAAAAACTAGAAATCACTCAACATATATAACTATTAAAGATTTTGATGAAGATTGGAATAAAGCCAAATATAAAGTTGGTGCAGTTGAACCAAGTGGTTATACTAGAATTGGTGCTGCTTTACGTCATTCTGGCGCAATGCTAGATAAACGAGATACCAAGAATAAATGGGTGATTTTAATCTCAGATGGAAAGCCAAATGATTATGATAAATATGAAGGGAAATATGGTGTTAATGATGTTAAACAGGCACTCCGAGAATTGAATGAACGAAATATTAATTCATATGCTTTGGCAATTGAAGCACAAGCAAAATATTATTTACCACAAATGTTTGGGCAAAATCATTATCAAATATTAACAACACCAGTTGAATTATTAAAATCATTAGTTCAATTGTATGAAAAAATTAAACATCAATCATAAGATATAAAAAATGCAAATAAAAAAGGAAACCACAGTAGCGGATGTAGTGTCAAAAAATTTAGGGTCAGATCACATTTTCAGCAAATATAATATTGATTTTTGCTGTGGAGGTGGAGATACTTTGGAGAAAGCTTGTAAAGAGAGTGGAGTTGAATTTGAAGTACTTAAAGCAGAAATTGAATCTATAAATAATAAAATATCTGGAACTTCTAATATGAACGACGCAGATATTCCTTCATTAATAAATCAAGCAAAGGATGGTTATCATGTTTTTATTAGCGATGCTATTTTTGAAATTTTACCATTTGCATCTAAAGTTGCAGAAGTTCATTCTTTAGAACATACTGAGGTAGTTGAAATTAATGAATTAGTTAAAGGTGTTGACATTGTGATAACTGAGATGTTAAAAAATTCAATTATGAGTATGTACCCTATTATTAATGAAATAGTTCAATTGAATGCCAAAAATGAAGAGGTTTCGTTGAAGTTGTTGCAAGATTTAAAGAAAACAATTAACAGAAATGAAATAGCGCAACAATTAATTGGGGATTCTTTGAGAAAAATTGCAGTGTTATCATCACATTATTCGGCTCCTGAAGGAGCTTGCAATTCATTTAGATTTTTGTATGAAAAATTACATGAATTCCATCATGAAATACAAAAATATATGCATTTCGAAAAAAACATATTAATATCAAAAGTGCTTAAAGAAATAGAATAGAGTCCTTTAAACTAATAAAAATTAAAAAAATGAATTCATTTTTACCTACCGTTGAAAAATTACCAATTGGGCATCCAGTAAAAGTTTATTACCAGGAAAGTGCTTTAATACAAGATATATTATTAGAATTATACGAGGTTAATCCAGTTGAAGATTTTCAGAAATATTTCAATATTTTTAATCAGTTAACCACTATTGAAAAACGATTTTCTCGTAAAGAAAATCAATTATTTCCATATTTAGAAAAACACGGTTGGGAAGGTCCTAGCCAAGGAATGTGGTCATTTCATGATAATTTACGTGACCAGATTAGATTGTTGAATGGGTACAATACTGAAAAAAACACCATTAAAATTGTAGATAATATCCCATATTTAATAGAAGGTATAAAGCGTTTATTAAGTATTGAAGATATGAAATTGTTTCCAAATTCGATGGAATTACTATCTGAAGATGATTGGAAAGAATTTTTTATAGGGGATGAAGAGATAGGGTGGATGTTAACAGAAAAACCAGCTCCATATCCAGCGGTAGAAGAAACTACTTATGTGCATCCAAGTAATGATTTTTCAATAAGAGATTTATCTTTCTCATTAGATAATACATTTCATTATGATGAAGGGTATATGACACCAGAACAAGTAAACCTTTTACTTCGTTTTTTACCTGTTGATATCACTTTTGTTGATGAAAACGACAAGGTGATTTTTTACAATAGAGGTGATGATAGAGTTTTTCCAAGAAGTAAAGGAATAATAGGTAGAGAGGTAAAATTTTGCCATCCACCTAAAAGTGTAGATATGGTTTTAAGAATTGTTGCTGAATTTAAAGCAGGAACAAAAGATGTTGCCGAATTCTGGTTCAATTTTAAAGGAAGAATTATTCATATTAGATATTTTGCAATTCGTGATAATGATAAGCAATATAAAGGAGTAATTGAAATGTCTCAGGATATTACAGACATTCAAAAACTTGAAGGTCAAAAAAGATTATTAGACTGGGATTAAAAAAGATATAAAAACTTTCGCTTGATTTTTATTTTAAAACCAGAACCATTAATTATATTGGTTCTGGTTTTTATTTTATTTCAATTGAGAAAATTCAATAGTAGATGAAGTGAAAACAGTATGTGTTTGTGTTTTAAAATCACTTTCTTTTGCCTTAAATATATTATCTACAAAAGTTTGAGGATTTAAATCAATTAACGGAAACCAGGTACTTTGTACTTGAACTTGTAGTTTGTGCCCTTTTTTAAAAGTATGATTTACATCTTGTAGCTTTATAGTTACCGTAGTTTTTTCATTAGGTACAAAAGGCTCAGGATATGTAAAACTATTTCTGAATTTACCTCTCATAACTTCGCTTCTAACCATTAAATGATAGTTGCTCAATTTCAAATGGTCTTGCATGTTTTCATTTGTTTCTTCAATATCAGCAGGGTGAACATCTATAATTTTCACAATCCAATCGGCATCTGTTCCAGTAGTTGCAACTTCTAAATTAGCTAAAATATCACCAACAAATGTTAAATCATTTTCCAAAACTTCAGTTTCAAAAATCAATACATCACTTCTTCGAGCAGCAAAACGTTGATCATCTGTCATATATTTTCTTGGTGTGAAAACGGTTTTTATATCTTCAGAATATGGTACAGGTTTTTTAATATCACTTATAAATTTTATACCAGTTTCATTTTCTTGATCTGTTGTTAATTTTTGATTTTCAGATAAATACAATGTTTTTCTTTCAGAATTTGCAGGAGGCCAGGTATTATATGAATTCCACTCTTTTTTACCGGTATCATATACATAAGCTTCTGGTAAACCTGAATTTTTATCACCATTTCCTTTTAAAAAGTGATTGAAAAATTTTGTTTCAATTTGTGCCTGATATTTTAAAGAAATAGAATCTCCAAAATAATAATTTCCAACACTATTTTCTGGATTTGTTCTTGCCCATTGTCCGTGGCTCCAAGGGCCAAAAACTAAAGTATTATAATTGTTTGGGTTGTACTTTTCAATTGTTTTATAGGTTTCTAAAGCTCCGTACAAATCTTCAGCATCAAATTCGCCTCCAACAACCATAGTTGCGACTGAAGATTTTATATTTTTTAAATGTTGAATAATTCCTTTGCTTTGCCAAACTTCATCATAATTAGGATGTTCTTTTAATTCTTCCCAAAAGAAATCACTTGCCTTATCACTATTTTGCAATGCAGGATTGTCTATTTTTTCGTATTCAAAATAGTGATCTAAATTACTAAGCGGACCAGCATCTAAAAAAAACTGGTATTGATCTTTGGTTTTAATATCAGGAATTTTATACCAAGATGAATCTGTTGGCGTGTCTTTTGGAGTTCCAAACAAGGCTGTAGCTCTAAAGTAGCTTAATAAATAAGCTCCGTTATGGTGAAAATCATCAAAAAAGAAATCCCCAATACTTGCTTGTGGTGAAGATGCTTTTAATGCCGGGTGAGCATCAATTGTTGAACACGTTGCATAAAAACCAGGATATGAAATTCCCCAAGTTCCTACATTGCCATTGTTGTTTTCAATATTTTTTACTAACCAGTCTATGGTATCATAAGTATCGGAACTTTCATCAATATCCTTGTTACTTTTCTTATTTGGAATGTATGGCCGCATATTATCATACGTTCCTTCACTCATCCAACGTCCGCGTACATCTTGGTAAACTACAATGTTACCTTCTTTCATTAAATGTTTATTTGGAGCAATACCTTCTTTAAATTGATTAATACCATAAGGCTGACAACTATATGGAGTACGCATTAATAAAATTGGGTACTTTATACTTTTATCTTTCGGAGAATAAATGGTTGTAAACAGTTTAATTCCATCACGCATTGTAATAGTAGTTTCCGTTTTATCGTAATGTTCCTGAACGTATGTGCTTGGTTGTGTTTCGGAAAGATTTGTTTTTTTACAACTTAATATTGAAAAGCCTATTAATACAATTATTAGAACTTTAAAAGTGTAATATTTCATTTGAAGTTTGATTAGAGTAATTAAAACTACAAAAAATATTTTTTAAAAAGTGTTACAAAGTTTATGTAGTTGTCATATTTATAATTGAAACGCACAATAAACCCCAACCGAAAACTAATAGCAAACCACCAAGTGGAGTGATTGGTCCTAAAAATGTTAGTTTTTTGTTTTTTGCAGAAGAAATTACCAAGCCATAAATACTAAAGGAAAATAAGATAATTCCAACTATAAAACTGTACACCATATATTTTTCAATAGATGTTTCTAAATTAAAGTTAAAACCAATAATTAATAAAACAATGGAATGGTACATTTGATATTTAACACCAGTTTCAAAGCTTTTTAACTGGTCTTCGTTTAATATTTTTTTTAGGGCATGCGCTCCAAAAGCGCCAAAAATAACTGCTAAACCTCCAAAGATGGCTGCAAAAAGTAAGGTAAATTGTGTCATGATTTTTAGTTTAAAAAAAAGGGAGCATTTAAGCTCCCTTTTTGATGTTTTTTATTTTTTAATAATTCGAACGTTCATTTCTTCTACCTTTTTATCAGATAAAAGCGATGGCGCTCCAAACAATAAATCTTCACTGGTTCCAGTTTTAGGGAAAGCCATAACTTCACGAATTGAAGCTTTTTTCTCTAAAATCATCATTAATCTATCTACACCCCAAGCGATACCTCCATGTGGCGGCGCTCCATATTGAAATGCTTTGTGCATAGTTCCAACACTTTTAATCATTTCTTCTTTAGTATAACCCATATTTTTATAGGTTGCCTCTAAAATTTCTGATTTATGGGCACGTACCGATCCTCCACCAATTTCGTATCCGTTTAAAATTAAATCGTATTGTTGTGCGATTATCGTTCCTATTTCGTTATCAATTCCTCGCATATGCTTTTCAATGTCATAAATTGCTGGCATTGAAAAAGGATTGTGTGTAAATGTCCATCTACCTTCATCTGTTCTTTCAAACATAGGAAAATCTATTACCCAAGCTGGGCGTAATTCCTTTGGATTGATTAAATGCAATATTTTACCTAATTCCTGACGAACAGCATCTAACGCTTTATTTGCTGTAGCATAATCTGCTGCTGAGAAAAATACAATATCTCCCATATCAGCCTTGGTAGTTTTTATAATTCCTTCAGCAATTTCTTCTCCTAAAAATTTAATAATTGGCGATTGTAATTCATTTTCATTTACAATAATATATGCTAACCCGCCTAAACCGTGTTGTTGCGCTATGGAAGTTAAATTCTCTATTTGTCCTTTAGATAATCTTTTGCTGCCTTGTTCTTTTGCAGTTACTTTTATACATTTTACAATTCCGCCTTCTTCAATTGGTTTACTAAACACCTGGAAAGTGGTGTCCTTCACAATTTCTGTAATGTCTTGTAATTGCAGTCCAAAACGTAAATCTGGTCTGTCACAACCATATTTATCCATAGCATCTTTATAGGTGATTACTTCAAACGGACGTAAAATCCATTTTTTACCATATATTTTTTTAACTACAGTATTAAACATTTTAGTGTTTAAATCTATAATTTGTTGCATACTGGCATAAGCCATTTCCAAGTCTAATTGTGTAAATTCCGGCTGACGGTCTCCACGAGAATCCTCATCTCTAAAACAACGAGCTATCTGGAAATATTTTTCATAACCACTTACCATTAGCATTTGTTTAAACTGTTGAGGTGCTTGTGGTAAGGTATAAAAGAAACCAGCTTGTTTACGCGTTGGAACAATAAATTCTCTAGCTCCTTCATCAGTCCCGGCGCTTAATATTGGCGTTTCAATTTCTAAGAATTCTTCATCATCTAAAATGTCGCGTAGCAACTTAATTACCTTATGACGGTTTACAATTACTCTTCGTACATTTTCATTTCTATGATCTAAAAATTTGTATTGAAAACGAACAGTTTCGCTAGTTTTTGTAGCCCTTTTTATTTCAAAAGGCAATGTTTTAGATAAGTTTAAAATTTCTAATTCAGAAGTTTCTAATTCTATTTTACCAGTTCTTAAAGCTGCATTGTAATCATCTTTATTTCTTTGAACTACAACTCCTGTAACCATTATTACAGATTCTGGTTTTAGCTTTACCAATTCATCTAAATTAGGGAATGATTCTCTACTTAAACGAACTTGAAAAATTTCAGTACTGGAATCCCTTAAATCAATAAAAATTAATTCTCCGTGATCACGAACACTTGAAACCCAGCCAGATAATGTAATTTTTTCGTTTATATTACTTTCGGTTAGGCTTGAACTTATATGAGTTCTATAGGTGTCTTTTATGATTATTGGAATCTGAGGTAATACTTCTTCTTGTTCTTTTGAAGAAGCTATTTGATTTTCAGATTTTTCTTTTTGATTTTCTACTTTTAAATGTTGAATTTCAGTAGCATCTAAGGCATTTATAATACCTTCACGAATTACTTTTCCTGAAGCTCCTTTTCCTATAATCGCAATAACTTTTCCAACAAGAATACCAGATTTTCCAAGGTTTCCAGCTTTAATTTCATTAGCTATAGTTTCATTGTCTGAAATTACTTTTTCAATAGCTTCCTTAATTTGATCTTCAGAAATGGTATTTTCTTCAAAGTATTTATTGTAATCAAAAGTTCTATCTCTAAGGTATGAAGTAATGGCATTTTGAACCAATACAACGGTTATCTTTTCAGCTTTAAATAATTGAAAAATTTCAATAAGATGCTCAATATTATTTATTTTTGAATACTCATCGGCATTTATATTGTTTACTAATGTTTTAGCAACAAAAGAAGGATCTTTAATAACATTATTAATAGCTACAAATGTTTCAGATCTGGCAGAGTCTGCCGTAAAGAATTTTGCATCCTGAGGTAAAACTCCACCTTCAATTAAAATTGATTCCACAGCATATGGTAAAATACTGGTGTCTACTTTAATAGAGTTTACTACATCTTTTATGTTTACAAATGGTAAATCTGGTTCAGAAATGAAACGGTAATCTGCTTCAAATTCTTTTTTACGCATTGTTTTGGTTTGCTTCAAATCCGCATCCCATAAAACTGTTGTTTGGTCTGGTCTAAATTCTTTATGTTCTATATAGTAATTGAATTGTTTTTCAACCTCTTCTTTTAAAGCGTCCACCATAAACTTAAACGAGTTCAAGTTTTTAATTTCTGTACGAGGATTTAATTCGTAGCTTCTTTTTTTACGTAAAGAGACTGAAACATCCGATTTAAATTCTCCTTTTTCGAGGTTAGCTTCAGAAATTCCTAAGTTTTGTACAATACGTTGTATGTATTGTGCATAGGTTGAAGCATCTTCAATATTACGAATGCAAGGATCTGTAACAATTTCAATTAATGGTACACCAGCCTTGTTAAAATCAACCAATGAAATCTTTTTTTCATGCATTAATTTTGCAGCATCTTCCTCTATATGTACTTGTGTTAAAGTAACAGTAAATTGAGATCCGTCATTTCTATAACAAGATACTTCTCCGTCAGGTATTACAGGATTATGAAACTGGGTAATTTGAATGTTTTTCGGATTATCCGGGTATTCATAGTGTTTACGATCCCAAGATATTACTTCATTTGAAAATGAAGATTTTACAGCTTTACCAAAGTATATTGCTTTTGTTATTGCTTCTTTATTTAAAGAAGGTAAAACACCCATTTGCCCTGTACAAACAGAACATATATTTTGATTCGGTGTTTCAATTTCCTGATTTGGACAAGAACAAAACAACTTGGTATTGGTATTCAATCGAACGTGCGTCTCAAGTCCAATTACCAATTCTAAATCGTGCGCTTTTAAAGCGGCAGTTAATTGCTCCAATTCCATTATATCGTATCTTTTAAGAAGTTTGCAAACTTCAATATTGTTTGTTCTTTATTTTTTGCAGCTGTAATTTGTAATCCGGTAGCTGTACCTTGAGGAACGGTTAAAGTTGGTAATTGCCCTAAGCTAAACCCAACTGTGTAAGCGTCAGATAAATACATTGCTAAAGGATCTTTTAAACTCTCGCCAATTTTTGGAGGTGTGTTTGGAGTTACAGGTGATATGATGATATCAACTTCTTCAAAATCTTTACTAAAATTTGTAGAAATTTGATCTCTTAAGGCTAACCCTTTTAAATAAATTTCATCGGAAAAACCTTGAGATAACACTTGGTTTCCACCTACAATTCTTCTTTTTGATTCTTCTGAAAAATTTTCTGAACGAGTAATTGAGTAGGTGTCTTTTAAATTTATACCTTCAATTCTGTTCCCGTAATTTGTACCATCAAGTCTTGATAAATTAGATGCGGTTTCAGCCATTGCTAACGTGTAGTATGTTGAAACTAAGGTATCTGATTCAAAAAAATCTAATTCTTTTACTTTAATACCTTTTGCTTTAATTTTTTCAATACTGGTTAAAAAATCAGCTTTAATTTGAGAATCGATAGCATCGTTTTCAATAAAGTTTTTAAAATATCCTACTGTTTTTACTGTATTGTTATTTAAAATAGCTTCTTCTTTAATTTCTTCTGAAGTATAAGTTGTTTGATCTTTGATGTCTTTTCCGCTCATCACATTTAATACAATTCGAATATCTTCAATAGATTTTGCCAAAGGTCCAACGCAATCAGTAGAGGAAGCATATGCCATAATTCCATATCGAGAAATACGACCGTAGGTAGGTTTTAAACCATAAATATGATTATATCCTGCAGGTTGACGAATAGAACCTCCTGTATCTCCACCAATTGAAAATACAGTATAATCTTTCGCTACATTTACAGCAGAACCGCCACTAGAGCCACCTGCTACTAATTTAGGATTAATAGCGTTTTTTACAGCTCCAAAAATGGTGTTTTCACTTGAAGAACCGTGCCCAAAACTATCACAATTCTCTTTAACTAATGGAATTGCTCCTGCATCCAATAATTTTTGAATGGCTGTTGCAGTATAAGGTGATTTATATTTTTTTAATATGTTAGAACTTGCAGTAGTAAAAGAACCTTGCAGCATATACACATCTTTTATTCCAAATGGGATACCTTCAAGTAAACCAATTGTTTCTCCATTTTTTATTTTAGAGTCTACTTTTGCAGCTAATTCTAGAGCTGAAGTTTCTAATAGTGAGTTTACAGTATTGTATGCGTTTTCTTTTAATAACGCTAATCTTTCTTGAATTAAAGCAGTACAAGAAATTTGTTCAGACACCAATTGCTGGTGTATTTTTTTTATTTGAGATTCCATTTTAGTCTTCAATAATTTTAGTAACCACTAAAAATCCATCTTTCTCTTTTGGAAAGTTTTCAATGATGATTTGTTTCTCAATATCAGAACTTTTTATTACTGTATCTTCTCTTAAATCGTTTAAAGACACAGCATTAATATTGACATTATTTAAAGAATTATTATTTATTGATTGTGCATTTTTAATCACATCAAATAATTTATTCACCGTTTCCGATGGCTTTGCTCCTTTAATACTCGACAATATGTCGACTGTCATTATTTTACTCATGTCTTTTTATTTAGTTTTGAAATCAAACTTTGAAGTATGCAAAATTACGAAAGATTTACTTGGGATACACGTTTTTTTTATCTACACCACTCGTGTGTCCTAAGTTAACAAGACTTTAAATTCCATAAATTAAGATTATTCTAAATGTGGCTTGTTTAGGATGTTAACTTTTGAAATAAAAACAATTAAAGCATATATAATTTCACTTTCCTCTAATTTGTGAATTAAATGTATTTTTGTAAAAAAATAATAAATGCTGTTAAAAGAAACTCAAGAAAAATTATTTCCTACTCTTAAAAAATACTTTGGTTACGATAGTTTTCGCGATCAACAAAAAGTAATTGTTGAATCTGTACTTTCAAAAAAAGACAATTTAGTAATTATGCCAACTGGAGGAGGAAAGTCTATTTGTTTCCAATTGCCAGCCATTTTGTTTGAAGGAATTACCTTGGTAATTTCACCTTTAATAGCCTTAATGAAAGACCAGGTAGACGGTTTAAATGCAAATGGAATAGCAGCTGATTTTTATAATAGCAGTCAGGAAAGTCAAGAACAAGAGGCTATTTTTGATAAGGTGAAAAATAAAGAAATCAAGCTTTTGTATGTTGCTCCTGAGAGTTTAGGTTTATTGGAGAATATTTTGAATGAAGAAAATATTAGTTGCATTGCAATTGATGAGGCTCATTGTATTTCATCTTGGGGTCACGATTTTCGACCTTCATATCAACGATTGGGCTTTTTAAAACAACTTTTGCCAAATACACCAATTATAGCTTTAACAGCAACTGCAGATAAAGCTACCAGAAAAGATATTTTAGAACAGTTGAGTATTCCAAATGCAAAACGGTTTTTATCATCTTTTGATAGGAAAAATATTGAGTTGGAAGTGAGGCCGGCAAATGATAGAGTTTCACAAATCATTAAATTCATTCGTAAAAAACCAAATGAAGCCGGTATTATTTATTGTTTAAGTAGAAAATCAACTGAACAACTTGCCTTAAAATTAAAGCAAAATGGAATAAATGCTTCTGCTTACCACGCTGGTTTAAATTTTGTAGAACGAACAAAAACTCAGGAAGATTTTATTTATGATAAAACCCAGGTTGTATGTGCTACTATTGCATTTGGTATGGGAATCGATAAATCGAACGTTCGTTGGGTAATTCATCATAACATGCCTAAAAATATAGAAGGGTATTATCAAGAAATTGGGCGTTGTGGAAGAGACGGATTAAAAGCAAATGCTTTATTGTTTCATAGTTATTCGGATGTAATTCAACTTCGGAAATTTATGAGTGGTGCAAGTAATGAAGATGTTCAGGTTGCTAAGTTAGAGCGTATGAAGCAATTTTCTGAAGCAACTACTTGTCGAAGAAAAATTTTGCTAAGTTATTTTGGAGAACTGCTTTCAGAAAATTGTGGAAATTGTGATGTGTGTAAAAATCCACCTCAATTTTTTAACGGTACAATTATAGCTCAAAAAGCGCTTTCTGTAATTTCAAGATTGAATGAAAGTGAAGCAACAGGAACTGTTATAGATGTATTAAGAGGCGCCCACAATGCAACAGTTTTAGATAAAGGTTATGATAAATTAAAGTCGCACGGAGTTGGGAATGATATTTCGTGGAGAGATTGGCAACAATATATAATTCAGTTAATTAATCAAGGGTATTGTGAAATAGCATTTCATAAAAATAATGCTTTAAGATTGACAAGTTTTTCTAAAAAAGTATTGTTTGAAAAGGAAGTTGTGCATTTAACTCGACCAATAGAAATAAAGGAACAGCAGGTAATTCAAAAAGAAGCTAAAGTAGCAAAGGCTAAAAAGGATACATTATTTGAGCGCTTAAGAAAATTAAGACATTCCATAGCATTAGATGAAAATATACCCGCTTATTTGGTTTTTAGTGATGCGACGTTAAAAGAAATGGAGCGAGCACGCCCAATGAGTGAAGCCGAATTATTAGAAATAAGTGGAGTTGGACAACGGAAGTTAGAGGTATATGGAGAAGAATTTATAGCGGAGGTTGTTTCTTTTATGAGTGATAAGGTTAAGAAAAAATCAAGGAAAATAGATACTAATAAAGTTACTTACGAATTGTATAAAGAAGGATTTACAATTGATGAAATTGCTGAAAAACGAAATTTAAAATCGACCACCATATTTTCTCATTTGGCCAAATTGTATTCAGATGGAAAAGATATAGATATTAATAAATTTGTTGCAAATGATGAGGTTGAACAGGTAAGAAAAGCAAAAGAAAAATTAAATAGTCCTGAGACCTTGAAACCTTACTTTGAATATTTAAATGCTGAAATAGAGTATTTTAAAATTAGATTGGCACTAACAATTATTGACTCAGAAGGTTAGAGAATAATTTTAAGATTTAAAGCGAAATTTTGTTAAAATTCTTATAAATTGACTTCAATTAACTATTATTTCTTGTCAAAGATTAAAAAATTATTATTTTCGCGATTCATGAAAAAGAATAAATCATTTATAGAAATGACTAATTTATAAAACAGAGTAAATTAGTATTTGTATAATAGTTAAAAAAATTGAATACAGAAAGAATAAATATGAAGAAAGAGGCGGTGCCACAAAAAAAATCGAGAATAAAATTATTACATCAATACTACACATATACTGGGTTTTATAGTTTTATTGGAAAAAGTATAAAAAAAGCGTTATTGCCTGCAGCGATAATTGTGGTTGGTTTACTCTTATTCAATGCTTATGTTTATAATATTAATTCAGGATTAGGGCGCATAACAGAAGTCTTTTCTGACATTCAAATTTTTGTAATATTTTATCTTTCAGAATCATTTTTAGGATTGATTCCACCTGAAATATTTATTGCTTGGACCAAGAAAACATCTGAGCCAATTTTGAATTTATCTCTTCTGGCGCTTCTTTCATACTGTGGAGGAATTATTTCATTTTTTATAGGGAAAAGCATTTTAACGATTGAAAAAGTTAAAAATTATTTTGAAAATAAAATGTCCAAACATTTAAAAAACACCAAAAAGTGGGGTGGTTTTTTAATTATTGTAGGAGCATTGTTGCCTGTTCCGTTTTCAATAACTTGTTTAGCAGCAGGAATGATTAAATATCCATTAAAAGGTGTGCTGCTTTTTGGATTATTGCGTTTTGCTCGTTTTGGTATTAATGCTGCGGCTATTTACCAAGTTGTAAATTAATTTTACGGTTTTTAAGGAGTAATTCTTTTTATAATTGGGTTGTTTTTTACCACATTAGAAAGTACAATATGTGTTCGGGTTTCTCCATATGTAATTAATTGATCTATAAATTGTTCTAAATGTTTTTGATTGTTTAAAACAACTTCCATAATAATGTTTTCATTTCCTGTAATTCTATAGCAATTTACAACTTCATCAAACGTTGTTACTTTTTCTAAAAAAGGTTTTAACCTTCCCATAAAAGCTCTTAAAGTGATAATTGCTTTTAGTTGGTGACCTGTTTCAAAATGGGAAACTTTTGCATAATAGCCTTCAATTATTCCTGCATCTTCCATTTTTCTAATCCTTTCTGCTACTGCTGGTGAGGTTACACCAACTTTTCGAGCAATTTCAGTATTTGATTGGCGTGCATTTTTTTGCAAACATTGTAAGATTTTCCAATTAATAACGTCTAATTTCATACAGTTTCATGTTATTATTTTAAGTGAATATTATCAAAAGAATAATTTAGCAGCTGTTCAATCCTTAATGTAAAATTTTAAACTTAAATAAATTAAGGGTAAAGATATTAATTTATATAGTAAATAGTGTCATTCTCTTTAAAAGTTAAATATATAAAAGTTATTTACGAAGTAAATTTGTGTGTAAGTATTTTTTAATTTTAAATGAATTCACAAGAGCAACATATTAATCAATTAGTCATTTATCAAAAATCGATAGATATTTTTAAATTATCTCGTCATATAGCATCTTATATAACCAATGATAAAAACACTTTATCTATGTATTTATCTGATAAAGTAAGTGATCGGTATGCTGATAATTTGGTAATGAATGCTTTGGGATTGGTTCCAAAGATAGTGGAAGTTGAAAGTGAAGAAAATCCAAGTTTAAAGTTGAAATATGCAAAATCCATTCGCTATTTCATCGATAGTCTTTACCAAGATTGTCTTAATTTAGAAAGCGCTAGAATTCAGGGGAAAGATTTTGTAAGAATGCTTAGAAGAGAATTGATTCTTCTTAAAAGGATTCATAGACGTTATGTAAAATCCTTATATAAATAATAAGTTATTAATAATAATCTCAAAAATAAAAAAACCTAACAAATTAAATACATGTTAGGTTTTTTTATTTGAGTAAAACATATATTACATATTTCTTCTATATTGGCCACCAACTTCAAATAAGGCTTCTGTTATTTGACCAATTGAACACACTTTCCCAGCTTCCATTAATTGCTCAAAAATGTTACCATTTTGAATGGCTTTTTGTTTCAATAAGGTAATTTGTTCTTCAACCTTTAGTAAATTTCCTTTGTTTAAGTTTTCAACTACAGAAATTTGATATTGTTTTTCTTCTTCAGTAGCTCTAATTACTTCCTGAGGAAGAATTGTAGGTGATCCTTTACTACTTAAAAAAGTATTAACACCAATAATTGGAAACTCACCATTATGTTTTAAAGTTTCATAAAATAAACTTTCTTCTTGTATTTTACTTCTTTGATACATTGTTTCCATTGCGCCTAATACGCCGCCACGTTCAGTAATTCTGTCAAATTCTTTGTATACTGCTTCTTCAACTAAATCAGTTAACTCCTCAATAATAAATGAACCTTGTATTGGGTTTTCGTTTTTAGTTAAACCTAGTTCCTTATTAATTATTAATTGAATTGCCATAGCTCTTCTAACACTTTCTTCTGTAGGAGTCGTTATTGCCTCGTCGTAAGCGTTAGTATGTAGACTATTACAGTTATCATAAATAGCATATAATGCCTGAAGGGTAGTTCTTATATCATTGAAATCAATTTCTTGTGCATGTAAACTTCTACCTGAAGTTTGAATATGATATTTTAGCATTTGAGCTCTGGAATTTGCTCCATATTTATTTTTTAAAGCTTTCGCCCAAATTTTACGAGCTACTCTTCCAATTACTGAATATTCAGGATCTACTCCATTTGAGAAGAAGAATGATAAATTTGGTCCAAATTTATTTATGTCCATTCCTCTTGATAAATAATATTCAACATATGTAAATCCGTTTGACAATGTAAACGCTAATTGAGAAATTGGATTTGCACCAGCTTCAGCAATATGGTATCCTGAAATAGATACCGAATAAAAATTACGAACATTATTATGAATAAAATACTCTTGAACATCGCCCATTAAACGTAAAGCAAATTCAGTAGAGAAAATACAAGTATTTTGAGCTTGGTCTTCTTTTAAAATATCCGCTTGAACAGTTCCTCTTACTTTAGCAATGGTCTCTTCTTTAATTTTTTGATATACTGAACTTGGTAAAACTTCATCACCTGTAACTCCTAAAAGCATCAATCCTAAACCATTATTTCCTTCAGGTAAATCTCCTTGATATTTTGGTCGATCAACACCTTTTTTAAGGTAAATTGCTTTTATTTTTTCTTCAACTTCTATTGTTAATTCTTTTTCAATAATATATTTTTCACATTCCTGATCAATCGCTGCATTCATAAAAAATGCTAACATCATTGGTGCAGGTCCGTTAATTGTCATTGAAACTGAGGTCATAGGATTTGTTAGTTCAAAACCTGAATACAGTTTTTTAGCATCATCTAGGCAGCAAATTGATACACCTGCATTTCCAATTTTTCCATAAATATCTGGACGAATATGTGGGTCGTTTCCATATAAAGTAACCGAGTCGAAAGCAGTTGATAAACGTTTTGCAGGCATTCCTAAACTAACATAATGAAAACGCCTATTCGTTCTTTCTGGACCGCCTTCTCCTGCAAACATTCTTGTTGGATCTTCACCGGTTCTTTTAAATGGAAAAAGGCCTGAAGTATAAGGAAATTCACCAGGAACATTTTCTTCCAAAGTCCATAATAAAATATCTCCCCAAGCTTCATATTTTGGCAGGGCTATTTTCGGAATTTGAATATGTGAAAGTGACTCACTGTGCGTTTTAATGTTTATTTCTTTATCTCGTACTTTATATGAATATATTTCGTTTTTGTAGGATTGTTTTTTAGCATCCCAATTTAAAATAATGTTCCAGTTATATGGATTTAAATCCATTTTAATTTTTGAAAATTCTTTAAAAAGCAAGCCAAGTAATTCTTTATTAACTGAATCTTGAACTTGTTCCAGAATTTTATTTTCATTAATCCCAATTTCATTTAATTCAATCTCTAAATTTGAAATTGACGCTATCGTTTTATAAATTCCATATAACTTCTGAGCAACTTCTTTTTGGATAATACTGGTTTGAGTATATGCTCGGTTATTTTCTGTGATTTCAGATAAATAGCGAGTTCTGTTTGGTGGAATAATAAATTGTTTTTCACTTAATTCACTTGAGGTTTTAAAAGAACTATTAAAATTTGCGTTTGTTTTTGTATTTAATTTTTCAATTAATACTTCATATAGTTTATTTGTTACAGGGTCATTAAACTGTGAAGCAATAGTTCCAAAAACAGGCATATCATCAATATGTTCATCCCATAAATGGTGATTACGTTGATATTGTTTTTTAACATCTCTTAAAGCATCTAAAGCACCACGTTTGTCAAATTTATTTAATGCAATTACATCAGCAAAATCAATCATATCGATTTTTTCTAATTGTGTTGCAGCTCCATATTCTGGAGTCATTACATATAATGAAACATCCGAATGGTCTAAAATTTCAGTATCACTTTGCCCAATTCCTGAAGTTTCTAAAATAACCAAATCAAATCCTGCAACTTTAAGAACATCAACAGCATCACTAACATGTTTAGATAATGCCAAATTAGATTGACGTGTAGCAAGTGATCGCATATAAACACGACTATTTTTAATAGAATTCATTCTAATTCTATCACCTAATAAAGCGCCACCCGTTTTTCGTTTAGAAGGATCAACAGAAACAATTGCAATTGTATTCTCAGGAAAATCTATTAAATATCGTCGAACTAATTCATCAACGGTAGAAGATTTACCAGAACCACCGGTACCTGTAATACCCAATACAGGAATTATTGAAGTTTTAGATTCTTTTCTGATTTCTGAAATAAATTTAGCGTGTTTTTCTGAGAAATTTTCAGCTGCTGAAATTGCTTTTGCTAATTGCATCGAATTTTTCTGAGCTAAATCGGAAGTTTTAAAATCAATAATTTCACCAGTTGGAAAATCGGATCTTTCAATCATATCATTAATCATTCCCTGCAAACCCATTTCTCTTCCATCATCGGGAGAATAAATTCTAGTGATTCCATAATCCATCAACTCCTTTATTTCAGAAGGGAGAATTACACCGCCACCGCCACCAAATATTTTAATGTGGGAAGCACCTTTTTCTTTGAGCAAGTCGCACATATATTTGAAATATTCATTATGTCCACCTTGATAAGATGTCAAAGCAATGGCATTTGCATCTTCCTGAATAGCGCAGTTTACAACTTCTTCAACACTTCTATCATGCCCTAAATGAATTACTTCAACTCCTGTTGCCTGAATAATTCTACGCATAATGTTAATCGCAGCATCGTGGCCGTCAAACAAGGATGCAGCAGTTACAATTCTAATTTTATTAACTGGTTTATAAAGTGTTATTTTTTCCATTCTGTAATATTAGCTAGTAAATATGCTGCAATTTATGATTTTTTTAAAATTATAACGAAAATATTGTTAGATTTCTAACTTTTTTATGAAAAGTAAAGTCAGTGGTATTTTTGTCTAAATTTGATGTTTAAAATTTTATTATGAAACGCATTACATTATTGATAAATTGCAATGATCGACAAGGGATAATTGCAGCCGTTACAAATTTTATTCAACAGCAGAAAGGGAATATTGTTTATATAGATCAACATGTAGATAGAGAGGATTGCATGTTTTTTATGCGATTGGAATGTGAGTTCGCTAAAGAAATTTTCTCTGTTCAGGAATTTGAGGCTGATTTTTCAGAAAAAATTGCAGCTAACTTTCATTTAAATTGGCAATTACGAGATTCTGATGTGAAGCCTAAAATGGCTTTATTTGTTTCTAAATATGAGCATTGTTTGTATGATATATTAAGTAGATATAGCTCAAAAGAGTTAGATGTTGAAATTCCATTGATTATTAGCAATCATCCAGACCTAGAACATATTGCGCAAAATTTTAATATTCCATATTACCATATAAAAGTTAGTAAGGAAACTAAGGAAGCTGCAGAAGATTTACAATTGAAATTATTAAAAGAATATAAAGTAGATTTTATTGTTTTGGCTCGTTATATGCAAATAGTTTCAAGTAAATTAATAAAAGATTACACGAATAATATTATTAATATTCACCATTCTTTTTTACCTGCATTTCCTGGAGCAAAGCCTTATCATTCGGCGTTTAAAAGAGGGGTTAAAATTATAGGGGCAACCAGCCATTATGTAACAGAAGATTTAGATGAAGGACCAATTATTGAACAAGATATTACCAGAGTAACTCATACAAACACAATTAAAGACTTTATTTTAAAAGGGAGAGATTTGGAGAAAATAGTATTATCAAGAGCAATAAAGCTTCATATTAAAAGTAAGGTAATGGTGTATAAAAATAAAACAGTTGTATTTATTTAAAATAGGATAAGAAAGCAAATGGTTTTCTGTTTTTTAAATACTTCAATTTAGATTCATTTATATAGGCTTCTTTTTCGAAGCTTATATTTTTATAAGCTATATAATAATTTTTAAATTGAATAAATCGAATGGTAAATTCAATTGTGTACCAAATAAAAAAGAAGAGCCATAATAGTTCTAGTTGTTGTTTTAGGTGAATATTTTCGTGGTTAATTAATATTTCATCCGATTTTAAATTTTTATTTTTCAAAAAAATAAAAGGATAGATTGTTAAGCCACTGTATCTGTTAGGAATAATATATTTAAATATAATAATCATTGTATTTTAGATCTCTTCAAATATCACACCAATTTCCTTTATATTTGTAAAATACCAAATTAAAAAGAAATTTTGGACGGTTTTCACTTTAAATATAAAAAATGCATCGCCTTAACTCATTTTAGAGTTGATATTAGATACCCTTAGTTGAAATTTTTAATAACACATATTTCAAATTAAAAATTTATAACATTTATTACTATGACATTTCAAGATCAAATAATTCAAGGTATTCCTTCCGAGTTACCTCATATAAAGGAGTTTGATACAGCATTGAATCATGCTCCAAAAAGAAAAGAAATTCTAACCAAGGAGGAAAAACAATTGGCGATAAAAAATGCTTTACGATATTTTGATAAAAAGCATCATCCGGTTTTAGCTCAAGAATTTGCAGAAGAATTAAAAGAATATGGACGAATTTATATGTATCGTTTTCGTCCAGATTATAAAATGTACGCCCGCCCAATAAATGAATATCCTGGGAAGTGCGAGCAGGCTAAGGCAATAATGCACATGATTCAAAATAATTTGGATTATGCTGTTGCTCAACATCCTCATGAATTAATTACTTATGGAGGAAATGGAGCTGTTTTTCAAAATTGGGCTCAGTATTTGTTAACGATGAAATATTTAAGTGAAATCACTGATGATCAAACGTTAGCCATATATTCAGGACATCCAATGGGTTTATTTCCTTCACATAAAAATGCCCCAAGAGTTGTTGTTACCAATGGAATGATGATTCCAAATTATAGCAAGCCTGATGATTGGGAAAAATATAATGCTTTGGGAGTTACCCAATACGGACAAATGACTGCTGGTAGTTATATGTATATTGGCCCTCAAGGAATTGTTCATGGAACTACAATTACGGTGTTAAATGCTGGTAGAAAAATAGCTTTAGATGGTGAAAATTTAGCTGGAAAAGTATTTTTAACTTCTGGACTTGGAGGGATGAGTGGTGCTCAACCAAAAGCAGGAAATATTGCGGGTTGTATAACTGTTTGTGCTGAGGTTAATCCAAAAATTACTGAAATTAGATTGTCACAAGGCTGGATTGATGAGAAAATTACAGACTTGGATAAATTAGTTGATAGAGTAAAAAAAGCAAAACAAAATAAAGAAATCGTTTCAATAGCTTACTTAGGTAATATTGTTGAGGTTTGGGAAAAATTTGCTGAGGTTGATATGTATGTGGATTTAGGGTCCGATCAAACTTCATTACACAATCCTTGGGCTGGTGGTTATTATCCGGTTGGAATCTCATTCGAAGAAGCTAATGAAATGATGGTGAACGATCCCATCCTATTTAAGGAAAAGGTGCAGGAAAGTTTACGAAGACAAGTTTTAGCCATTAATAAACATACTGCAAAAGGAACTTACTTTTTCGATTATGGAAATGCTTTTTTATTAGAATCTAGCAGGGCAGGAGCTGATATTATGGATGAGAATGGAATAGATTTTAAATATCCATCCTATGTTCAAGATATCATGGGGCCAATGTGTTTTGATTATGGTTTTGGACCTTTTCGTTGGGTTTGTACAAGTGCTAATCCAATTGATTTAGAAAAAACAGATGCCATAGCTTGCAAGGTTTTAGAGGAGATTAAAAAATCCTCACCAAAAGAAATTCAGCAGCAAATGGCTGATAACATCCAATGGATTAAAGGAGCTCAAGAGAATAAATTAGTTGTTGGTTCACAAGCAAGAATTTTATATGCGGACGCTGAAGGAAGGATGAAAATAGCTGAAGCATTTAATAACGCTGTAAAAAAAGGAGAGATCACTGCTCCAATTGTATTAGGTAGAGATCATCACGATGTTTCGGGGACAGATTCGCCTTATAGAGAAACATCTAATATTTATGATGGGTCTAAATATACAGCCGATATGGCCATTCAAAATGTTATTGGTGATAGCTTTAGAGGAGCTACTTGGGTGTCTATTCACAATGGTGGAGGAGTTGGTTGGGGAGAAGTAATAAATGGAGGATTTGGTATGGTTCTTGATGGTAGTATAGAAGCAGAAAAGCGATTGAAAAACATGCTTTTTTGGGATGTAAATAATGGAATTGCTCGTAGAAACTGGGCTAGAAATGAAGGGTCAACTTTCGCTATAAAAAGAGCAATGGAAATTGAACCAAAATTAAAAGTTACGATACCTAATTTAGTAGATGATTCCTTATTACAAGAGTTGTTTTAATTTAAATTTTATTCAAATGAAAGCCATAAAATTACTTCCGTTAGTAGCACTTTTTTTAGTAGTGTCTTGTAGTTCTGTAAGAGTTTCTTCAGATTATGATACAAAAACAGATTTTTCAAAATATAAAACATTTGCTTTTTATAAAAAAGGAATTGATAAAGTTGAAATTTCTGATTTAGATAAGCGTAGAATTTTGAAAGCGGTTGAAAATGAACTAATGGCTAAAGGATTTACAAAATCTGAAAATCCAGATATTTTAGTAAATATCTTCACTAAATCTCGTCAAAAAGTTGATATTTATAACAACAATAATATGTATTTAGGATGGCATCCTTGGTACTATGGACCAAATTTCGGAATGCACATTTCAAAATATACTGAAGGAACGTTGTTTATAGATTTAATAGATGCAAATAAAAAAGAATTGGCTTGGCAAGGGATTGGAAGCGGTGCTTTAAACACTTCAGGGAATGTTGCCAAAAAGGAAGAAAGAATAAAGGAATTTGTTGCAGAAATAATGGCTAAATATCCTCCAGAATTGAAGTAGAATTTTTATATATAATGAAAAGAGCGACTATTAAGTCGCTCTTTTCATTTAACTGATATACCAGTTTTATTTTATTAGTTTAGGGTCGATTTCTACCCCCAAACCTTTTGCAATTCCAACACCTAATTGTGTGTCTGCTCTAAACCAATGACATAATTGCCTGTTAACAATTTCATCCTTTTTAAGGCCCGATATTCCACTCATTGCACCTACAATATTATTAATAGTATTTGCTTTGGCTTCGGGAGTCATAAGTCTAAATAAATTACCAGGTTGTGTATAGTGATCATTATCATTTTCATTCCTGTCAAAATAACCTGCAGTATTGCTATCTAACTCATAAGGTAATCCTTTATAATTATCATCTTCTGATATTGTATCGAAACTATTTGGACGATAATTAGGGGAACTTCCTCCATTGTCATCAAATCGCATGGCGCCATCTCTATGATAATTGCTTACTGAGAAAGGACATTTATTTACTGGAAGAGCATCATAATTTACACCTATTCTATAACGGTGTGCATCTGGATATGCTAATATTCTTCCTTGTAACATTTTATCAGGTGAAAAACCAATACCATCAACTAAGTTCGCAGGAGCAAATGCAGATTGTTCAACATGTGCAAAGTAATTGTCTGGATTTTGGTTTAATTCAATTTCGCCAACTTCATGTAAAGGGAAATCGGCATGTGGCCAAACTTTTGTTAAATCAAAAGGATTCCATTTAAAAGTTTTAGCTTGGTTTAACGTCATTACCTGAATTTTTAATGCGTATTTGGGGAAATGACCATTATCTATAGCATGCACTAAATCTCTTTGTGAAAAATCAGGATCTTTTGATTTTAAATCACCAGCTTCTGCATCAGTGAAATTTTTAATTCCTTGCATTGTTTTATAGTGAAATTTCACATATACTCGCTCATTTTTATCATTTAAAAGTGAAAAGGTATGACTCCCATAACCATTCATAAAACGGTATCCAACAGGAGTTCCTCTATCAGACATTAAGATTAAAACTTGATGTAAACTTTCTGGGTTTAGTGACCAATAATCCCACATCATTGTAGGAGATTTACAATTTGTGTAAGGATCTCTTTTTTGAGTATGAATAAAATCTGGAAACTTTTTAGGGTCTTTTATAAAAAATACAGGAGTGTTATTTCCAACCAAATCCCAATTTCCATCTTCAGTGTAAAATTTTAAAGCGAAACCTCTTGGGTCACGCTCTGTATCTGCTGATCCTTTTTCACCACCTACGGTTGAAAATCGAACAAACATTTTTGTTTCCTTTCCTATTTTAGAAAATAGCTTTGCTCTAGTAAATTTTGAAATGTCATGGGTAACTGTAAATGTACCATAAGCTCCAGAGCCTTTTGCATGTACAATTCTTTCTGGAATTCGTTCTCTGTTAAAATGCGCAAGTTTTTCGTGTAAAAAATAGTCTTGAAGTAAAAGAGGTCCTCGTTCACCTACGCTTTGAGAATCTTCATAATGTTTGATTGGAGCTCCGGCAGCAGTTGTTACAATTTTTTTATTTTTCATAATGAGTTTATTTTGTGACAAATAAATCCAGATAAAACTCAATAATAATGAAAGATGATTGTTTTTATTTAAAAATAGATAAAAACTAATCGATTGTGCCTTATCTTATATAAATGCCATTTTCACATTAAAATTAAAGTATTTAGAACAAATTATAGGGTAAATGATAAAATTTAAATGATTATTTTTGCAAAATCTATGAATAAAAATAATTTTTCAGAATTAGAATCAGATGATTATTATCTATCTGAAGAGGGTTATAGGGTTTTTACAGAAAAATACCATTTAAAGAGAGGTTATTGTTGTAAAAATGGTTGTAAGCATTGTCCATATGGTTTTGATAAAAAAACTGGGACTTTTAAAAAGTAAAACACATATTTTTAAGCAAAAAAATAATTATGATTAAGAAACTTGTATTATTAGTAGTTGTATTTACGGTTGCTGCATGTTCAGAATTGCAACTTGTAGTAAATCAATTACCAAACGGGGGTATAACCAATGAGCAAATTGGAAGTGGTTTAAAGGAAGCGTTGAATAATGGAATTACCAAACAAGTTAGCAAATTAGCTGTTGAAGATGGTTTTTTTAAAAATGAATTAACTAGAATTTTACTTCCGGAAGAATTACAAAAAGTAGATAATACTTTGCGAACCATTGGATTATCAAAATTAGCAGATGAGGGCCTGAAAGTTTTAAATCGAGCAGCTGAAGATGCTGTAAGTGAGGCAATTCCAGTTTTTGTTGATGCTATTAAAGGAATGTCTTTTACAGATGCTAAAAATATATTATTAGGAGATAAAAATGCAGCAACTAATTATTTAAAAAATTCGACTTCTGAAGCGTTGTATCAAAAATTTAATCCGATTATAAATAACTCATTTAAAAAAGTGGGTGCTGATAAAATTTGGTCGGATTTAATTACAAAATACAATAGTATTCCACTTACTAATAACGTGAACCCAGATTTAACTGATTATGTTACGAATGAGGCTTTGAAAGGTGTTTTTACAATGGTTGAAATTGAGGAAAAAGAAATTAGAGAAAAAGTAAGCAGCAGATCATCAGATTTATTAAGAAAAGTGTTTGCTTTACAAGATTAGTTCTTAAAATAATAATTTAATAAAAAAAAGCCTTTCATTTCAGTGAAAGGCTTTTTTTATGATGTATTGTTTTTCTTAAAAATGACTTTCCAATTTTTTATGAAGTTCTTTAAAATAATCAAAAGCTAAAAGTAATCGAGAACCATGCCAGCTAAAAAATTCACCATTGCCAAAAACAGTAATAGAACGGTTTGTGTAAGTTGCAATTTCCATAGCATGTTCATCTTTAAAAGGAAAAGGTTCTGATGATAAAATAATTACATCAGGGTCACCTTCATATCTAATTTTATTAATCTCAACTTTTGGATAGCGACTCATATTTGCATAAATGTTATCAAATTTATTAAGTTTTAACATTTCGTTTATGTAAGTGTCGTTTCCTGCAACCATCCAAGGTTTTGACCAAATAAAATAAGCAACCTTTCTTGCTGGTTTTTCTTTAATAAAGTTCTTAAAATCAGAAAGTTTATATTCTATTTTATGAGCTAAATTGTCACTTTCAGTTCTTCTGTTTAGAATGGATCCAAGTCTTAAAATTAAATCAATTGAATCTTGAATTGAGTTTACATTTGAAAAATATGTAGGAGCAATTTTTTCCAATTCTGGAAGAAAATCATACGTATTTTCTTCTTTGTTGCATAAAATAAAATCTGGCTCAAGCGCTTTAATTTTTCCGAAATCTACTTTTTTAGTGCCTCCAACTATTTTTTTGGTAGATTTTAATTGATAAGGATGTACACAAAATTTAGTAATTCCAACAATTTCATTTTCCAATGCTAAATCATATAATAATTCAGTTTGTGATGGAACCAGTGAAACAATCCTTTTTGGTGTGGATTTTAATGAAATTTCTCGTCCTAATTGATCTTTAATTATTTTCATTTAAAATTTGTTCCATTTCTTGTTGTAATTTAAAAGCTTCTTTTTGAGCATCTTTTGCAAAATTCTTGTCATTTCCTGCGTAAATAATACCTCTTGAAGAATTTATAAGTAATCCACAATTTTTGTTCAAACCATATTTGCAAACGTCTTTTAAATTACCTCCTTGTGCACCAACACCTGGAACGAGCAAAAAGTGATTTGGAACAATTTTCCGTATTTCAGAGAAATATTCAGCTTTGGTTGCTCCAACTACAAACATTAAATTTTCAGAATTTTTCCAGGTTAATGCAGTTTTTAAAACTTTTTTATATAATTCTTCATCTTCAGTTTTTAAACCTTGAAAATCCAAACCTCCTTTATTTGAAGTTAATGCTAAAAGTATGGTTGTTTTATTTTTAAAAGCTAAAAAAGGTTCAACAGAATCACTTCCCATATAAGGAGCAACAGTTACTGAATCAAAATTTAAATCCTCAAAAAATGCTTTTGCATACATTGTAGAAGTATTCCCAATATCTCCACGTTTAGCATCGGCAATTGTGAAAATTTCAGGATAGTTTTCATTTATATAATTGATGGTTTTGCCTAATGCCTGCCAGCCTTTTATGCCATATGCTTCGTAAAAAGCTGTATTGGGTTTATAGGCAACAGCTAAATGATGTGTGGCATCAATTATTTGTTTGTTAAATTCAAATATTGGGTCTTCTTCAGCTAATAAATAAGCCGGGATTTTAGATAAATCTACATCTAAACCAATACATAAAAACGATTTTTTTTGTTGAATTTGAGCAATTAGTTCTTGTTTGTTCATAGGTTGAAATAAAGAATTATGCAAAAGTAGTAATTTTAATACTTTAAGTTATATTTGTTATTCAAATAATATGCCTTGTTTAGTTATATTTTAAATAAAATATTTTACGGAATTTTAACTCTTTTTGGGGTTGTTACTGTTATTTTCTATTTGTTTAGTGTGTTGCCTGGAGATCCTGCTCGTATGATGTTAGATCAACGGGAAGATAGTGAACAACTTCAAAATATTCGAAAAAAATATGGTTTTGATCAACCAGTAACAACACAATATTTATATTATTTAAACGATTTATCACCAATTTCAATCCATAGTAATAATTCAGAGGATTACACTTTTTTGAATTCTGAAAAATATACTTTTAAAAGTATAGTAGATTTTGGAGATAAAAAGGTAGTATTTAAATATCCATATTTAAGAAAATCTTTTCAAAAAAACGATAAAAATGTATCGGAAGTTATAAGTGAAACATTGCCTAATACTGGAATTTTAGCAGTTTCAGCAATTACCATTGCAATTGTTGTAGGTATATTTTTTGGGATTCTTTCGGCATTATATAAAGATTCTATTTTTGATAGAATCATTTCAATTATAAGTACGTTAGGAATGAGTATTCCTTCATTTTTTTCTGCAATTTTATTTGCTTGGCTTTTTGGTTTTATTTTACATAAATACACCAATTTAAATATGACCGGCAGTTTATATGAAGTTGATGATTTTGGAGAGAAAATATACATACAATGGAAAAATTTATTGTTGCCATCAATTGTTTTGGGAATTAGACCTTTGGCTGTAATTGTTCAATTAATGCGTAATTCGTTGTTGGAAGTATTATCACAGGACTACATTCGAACAGCTAAAGCAAAAGGACTTTCAACCTATAAGGTTATTAAAACTCATGCCTTAAAAAACGCATTAAATCCTGTGGTTACTGCTGTTTCGGGTTGGTTTGCATCTTTATTGGCTGGTGCAGTTTTTGTAGAATATATTTTTAATTGGAACGGTTTAGGAAAAGAAATTGTAAATGCATTAAATACTTTAGATTTGCCAATTATTATGGGTAGTGTTTTAGTAATAGCCACAATGTTTATTATTATTAATATTTTTGTAGATATTATTTATGGAATGTTAGACCCTAAAATTAGAGTGAAATAAGGCTTTTTTCGAAAACGAATTCGTAGTATATTGATTCGAAGTTTTTTAAGCACTTCTTTATTGATTAATTTTGTAAAATATAAATATAATAATAGTAAGATGAGACAAAAAATAGTAGCAGGAAACTGGAAAATGAATAATGATTTGGATGCTTCTAAATCTTTAGTGAAAAAGATAGCAAAAAGTATTAAAAAGAAATCACTTAAAAATACAAGAGTAATTGTTGCTCCAACATTTGTTAGTTTACAAAAAGTTGCAGACAAAGCGAAAGGAACAAATGTTGAGGTTGCTGCACAAAATATGCACTTTGCTAAAAATGGAGCTTATACGGGAGAAATTTCAGCTGAAATGTTGAAATCTGTTGATGTGAAAATTGTTATTTTAGGACATTCAGAAAGAAGAGAGTATTTTGGTGAAACTGATGAAATTTTAGCTAAAAAAGTTGATGCAGCATTAGAAAATAAATTAGAAGTGATTTTCTGTTTTGGTGAAGTTTTAGAGGATAGAAAATCAGAAAATCACTTTAAAGTAGTTGAAAGCCAAATTAAAAATGGTTTATTTCATTTAGATGCTAAAGCTTGGAAAAATATTGTTTTAGCTTATGAACCAGTTTGGGCAATTGGTACTGGTGAAACTGCATCTCCAGAACAAGCTCAGGAAATGCACGCTTTTATTAGAAAAATTGTTGCAGAAAAATACAATCAAGAAGTGGCTGATAATGTTTCTATTTTATATGGTGGAAGTGTGAAGCCTGCCAACGCTCAGGAAATTTTTTCTAAACCAGATGTAGATGGTGGATTAATAGGTGGTGCAGCTTTAGATAAAGATGATTTTAAAGCGATAATTGACGCAATTTAATGGATAATATTTATATATCGTATACTTTTACAGTAGTCCCAAAAGAACCAGCAACTGAAATTTTAGTTGCTGAATTGGGTGCTGTTGGATTTGAAAGTTTTGTTGAAAATGAAAATGGAGTAATAGCCTATATTCAACAGACCGATTGGAATGAACATATTTTAGAAGATATTTATGTTTTAAATTCTGATGAGTTTACTATTACTTTTGAAAAAGAAGTTATAGAACAAACAAACTGGAATAGTGAGTGGGAAAAAAACTTCAATCCAATTCAGGTTGATGGCTTAGTTAGTATTAGAGCTCCTTTTCACGAAAACCCAAATCTAAAATACGATATTGTAATTGAGCCTAAGATGAGTTTTGGAACTGGTCATCATGAAACTACTCATATGATGGTTCAACATTTATTAGAGCTGAATTTAAATAATAAGAAAGTGTTGGATATGGGTTGCGGAACTGGAATTTTGGCGATTTTTGCTGAAATGAGAGGAGCAAAACCTATTGATGCTATTGATATTGATAATTGGTGTTACCAAAATTCTGTTGAAAATGTTGATCGAAACAATTGCAGTAATATAGCTGTTTATGAAGGAGATGCCTCATTATTAATAAACAAGAAGTATGATGTAATCATTGCCAATATCAATAGAAATATTTTATTGAATGATATGCAAACATATATGAATTGCTTAAATGAAAATGGCACCCTTTTATTAAGTGGTTTTTATCAAGAAGATATTCCAATTATAGATGCTGAAGTTTCAAAATATAATTTGAAAATTGATAAAATTATAGAAAGAAATAATTGGGTAGCTTTGAAGTATAAATAATAATTTTTTATTTTAGCTAAATGAGTACGAAAGAGAAAATACAGGAAGAAGTTGATACGTTAGAGAAAGAAACAAATCAATATGAAATTGTTTTATTCAATGATGAGGTAAATACATTTGATTTTGTTATTGATTCTTTAATTGAAGTTTGTGAGCATACTTTAGAACAAGCTGAACAGTGTACTATTTTAGTTCATTACAAAGGAAAATGTACCGTTAAAACAGGTGAGTATAATGATTTAAAGTCCCGATGTTCAAAGCTTTTAACAAAAGGGTTATCAGCTGAAATTATTTAATGAAGTTACTGTATTTAAATTGCTCTTAATTTAGGAGTAAACTATAAATATCACAGAAAAAATCCCGAATGCAATCGGGATTTTTTTATTTATAAATTAAACTTATAACGGAATATTTCCGTGTTTTCTATTGGGACAAATGATTTCTTTTCCTTCTAGCATTTGAAAAGCTTTAATTAATTTTCTACGAGTAAATTTAGGATGAATTACTTCATCAATAAAACCACGTTTAGCAGCTCCGTATGGATCAGCGAATGTTTCACCATATTCCTTTTCTTTTTCTGTTAATTTAGCTTTAGGGTTATCGGAAGAGGCAATTTCTTTTTTGAAAATTATTTCAGCAGCACCTTTTGCACCCATTACAGCTATTTCTGCAGAAGGCCAAGCGAAGTTCATATCTGCACCAATATGTTTGGAATTCATAACATCATAAGCACCTCCATATGCTTTTCTTGTAATTAGTGTAACCTTTGGTACGGTTGCCTCGCTTAATGCATATAATAATTTAGCTCCGTTTTTTATAATTCCATTCCATTCTTGATCTGTTCCTGGTAAAAACCCTGGGACATCTACTAAAACTAATAATGGAATATTAAAACAATCACAAAAACGAGTAAATCTGGCGCCTTTTATAGAACTATTAACATCTAAACACCCGGCAAGGTTCATTGGCTGATTTGCTACAATTCCAATGCTTCTACCAGCTATTCTAGCAAAACCAACAATAATATTTTCAGCAAAATCTTTATGTATTTCAAAGAAGGATTCTTTATCTATGATACCTTTAATAACAGCATGCATATCATATGGTTTATGCGCATTTTCAGGAATAATACTTTCTAAAGTTTCTCGTAGTTCATTACCTAAATCAAATGGAAACTTCTTTGTTGTTACTCGATTGTTTTGTGGAATATAACTTAATAATGTTTTTAAGTCTTCCAAACATTGAATATCGTTAGCAGAGGTAATATGTGTGACTCCGGATTTTGTTGAATGTGTATGCGCCCCTCCTAATTCTTCAGCAGTTACTTCCTCATTGGTAACAGTTTTTACCACGTTTGGGCCTGTAACGAACATATAACTTGTATGTTCAACCATTAAAGTGAAATCTGTTATTGCTGGTGAGTAAACAGCACCGCCAGCACAAGGACCCATAATAGCTGAAAGTTGTGGGACTACTCCTGAAGCTTGAACATTTCTGTGGAAAATATCTGCATATCCTCCTAATGATCGAACACCTTCCTGAATTCTTGCTCCACCAGAATCATTAAGCCCAATTATTGGAGCGCCAACTTTAACTGCCTGATCCATAATTTTACAAATTTTTTCTGCGTGAGTTTCTGACAAGGATCCTCCAAAAACAGTGAAATCTTGTGCAAATACATATACAAGTCGTTCATTTATTGTTCCGTAACCTGTAATAACTCCATCTCCATAATAGAGTTCCTTTTCCATGTCAAATTCGGTGGTTCTGTGGGTTACTAGTATTCCAATTTCCTCAAAAGAACCTTCATCTAATAAATAAGTAACCCGCTCTCGTGCAGTAAGTTTTTTCTTTAAATGTTGTTTTTTTATTCTGTGTTCTCCACCACCTAAATGAGCTAAAGCTACTTTTTCTTCTAACTTTTTAATTTTTGAATCCATAATTTTTAGCTTAAGTAGATTAGTTATTTGGAATTTTTAGTAATTTTTGATCCTTTAAATAAATTTTTAATGCAATTAAAGCTGCAAATTTTGCCTCTTCTTCCATTTCATTTTTAAGAATTTCTGAAGAGTAGTAGTTTTTAATAAAGTGGGTGTCAAAATTCCCACTTTGGAAAGCTTCATGGTTACATACAAATTTGCCAAATGGCAGTGTGGTTTTTACTCCTTCAATTTTATACATTTCAATTGCTTCAATCATCCTTTGAATTGCTTCTTCCCGAGTTTTTCCATAAGTAATTAATTTAGACAACATAGGATCATAATAAATTGGAATATCCATTCCTTCTTCAAAGCCATTATCAACTCTAATACCATCTCCAGTTGGAATTTTATAGGTGCTTAAATTACCTACACTAGGTAAAAAATTATTCATTGGATCTTCTGCATAAACTCTCAATTCTAGTGCATGCCCCTTAATTTTTAAATCTTCTTGTTTTAATGTTAAAGCTTCTCCTTGTGCAATTTTAATTTGAAGTTCTACTAAATCAACTCCAGATATAAGCTCGGTTACAGGATGTTCTACTTGTAAGCGAGTATTCATTTCTAAAAAATAGTAATTTAAGTCTTTGTCTACTAAAAATTCTACAGTTCCTGCACCCAAATAGTCGCATGATTTTGCAACTTTAATTGCTGCTTCACCCATTTTTGCTCTAAGTTGTGGTGTTAAAATTGTTGAAGGTGCTTCTTCAATAACTTTTTGATGACGGCGTTGAATACTGCACTCCCTTTCAAAAAAGTGCAGAACATTTCCGTGACTATCTGCTAAAACCTGAATTTCAATATGTCGTGGTGAACTAATGTATTTTTCAATAAATACAGATCCATCCCCAAAAGCAGATGTTGCTTCACTTATAGCACGCATCATTTGGTCTTCAACATCTTTTTTATTTTCAACAATTCGCATTCCTTTTCCGCCACCACCAGCAGATGCTTTTATCAAAATGGGAAATCCTATTTTCTTTGCAATTTTTGCTGCTTCTTTTGGACTCGTTACAGCTTTATCTACACCTGGAACCATTGGGATATTGTAATTCTTAACGGCTTCTTTAGCCGCTAATTTACTTCCCATAGTTCGAATTGAACTTGATTTTGGTCCAATAAATATTAGATTGTTTTGCTCAACTTTCTCTGCAAATTCGGCATTTTCACTTAAAAATCCATAACCTGGGTGAATTGCATCAACATTTAACTTTAAAGCTTCTTTAATAATTCTATCCCCAACCAAATATGATTTATTTGAAGGTGATTCACCAATAAAAATTGCTTCATCTGCAAACCTTACGTGTGGTGCGTTTCTATCAGCTTTGGAAAAAACGGCAACAGTTTTTAAACCCATTTTTCGAGCAGTTTTCATTACTCTAATGGCTATTTCACCTCTGTTTGCAACAAGTATTTTCTTCATTTTTAGTTTGGTTAATGTTTAAAAAAAGAGTTCAGTATTTTAAGCCATTTCTATCATTAATTCCCCTTTGTCTACTGTTTCTCCACTTTTTACTTTTATTGTTTTGATGAACCCGTCTTTATGGGCTTCTATAGTGTTTTCCATTTTCATTGCTTCTAAAATTAAAAGAGGGTCTCCTTCTTTTACTTCCTGTCCTTCTTTCACATTTATGTTTAATATAAGACCGGGCATTGGGGCTTTTATGTCATTTGCCTTTTTTGTTGTGCCTAATGAAAATCCTAAATTTTTAATAAGGGTATCAATTTCGTTAGAAATAGTTACTGTGTAATTATTGGAATTGATACTTAAATTATATTTTCTTGAAAAGAAATCTGATTTTTCGAGGATTATCTTGATGGATTTGTTGTTTTGAAGTACATGAAATTTGGATGATGATAATTGTAAAATATCCAAATTATTAATATCTGAAGTGTTTAATTCAAATTCGGATGCTTCATTAACTTTTACATTAAAATTTTTGTTCATACATTTTGTAATTATTGGTTAATTATCAAATGGCATTTACGCAGTATTAAAAATGAAATAATTTATAAATTTTCAGGGGTTATTTGATAATTTATGGGAACGTGCTTGGTAAAAAATTTAATTTGAGTGTTAATTTAAGACTATTTTAAAAGATATGTGAGTAAAAAAGTGAAAATATAACTTGAATTTCCATTTTTTTTGATTTTTTATTGCAAGGAAGGAGTTATTTTATATGAAATCTATCCCTTTTCATTCTTTTTTTTTAAATAATTCATTTTAAACTGTTAAATAAGAATGTTAATATGTGAATTGAGTTGTAAAATGAACTGATAATAATAATTATTTTTGAAGCATTAGTAAAAAAAGATATTATGAGTTTAAAAAAACAATTTTTGAAAAGCAAGCCGGTTTGTAAAGTTACATTTTCTTTAACCAATGAGGAGGCATTGAATGGTGAGAAAGTTCAGCTTTTAGGGGATTTTAATAATTGGAATGCAAATGAGGCAGTTGAGTTGAAAAAATTTAAAAATGGTACTTTTAAAATAACTGTTGATTTACCAATAGGCAAGGAATACCAATTTAAATATTTGATTGATGGAGAAAAATGGGAAAACGATTGGAATGCAGATAAGTATGTGAACAATGATGTGAGTCCCGATGAAAATTCAGTAGTAGTACTTTAATTAATTGCATAAAAAAAAGAGAATCCGAAAATTCTCTTTTTTTTTTACTACTAACTAAAAAAATCAAAAACATTACTTATTAAATAAGTAATTGAATTATGATGTAAAAATATATCTAATATCTAGTTTAATAAATGACTTTTATCAGCTTATTGAAAAAAAGTTATATTTTAATTTTTAGTCTAAACTTTACTTTAAAAAATTGAGTTTTTTTATTTGAAATTGTTTCTTACTTCCATATAGGATGTTAATAGTGGTTATAATAATATTAATAATCCTGTTTTAATTCTTTAATTACATCATTGCATTTTAAAGATACCTTATCAACCATATTTGGTATTAATTTAATTGGCTTCGTTGCATCTTCTAGGTGTAAAATGTCATTTTTAATGGAGTCAATCTCTAAAATAGTGACAAAAGGTTTCATTTTATGTGCAATTGATCTAATTTCAGGATATTCTTTTTTAGAAAGATGATTATTTAATTCTTTTATTGTTTTTGGGGTTTCTTCAATAAATGTTTGTATTATTTTTCTTATAAAAATTTGATTTCCATTCGACATGGTTTTTAGTTTATTAAGACTAAATAATTTCTTCTTCTTAGTTTTGTTTTTAACCTTTTGACTAATAATTGCCTTATTTTTTTTATTAGGATTATTAGTATCAAGCAATTGACCAATTTTTTTAACTAATTCATCAATTTCAAAAGGTTTAGAAATATAATCATCCATACCACATTCAAAATATTTTTCGCTTTGGCCTTTTAATGCGTTCGCTGTTAACGCAATTATTGGTATGTTATTTTTTAATTCAGTACGAATTATTTTTGTGGCTTCTATTCCTCCCATTACTGGCATTTGAATATCCATTAGTATAATATCAAAATTTTCTTCCTTGATTTTTTTTAATGCAATTTTTCCGTTTTCAGCTATTTCTACAATCGCATTTTTTAGCTGAAGAGAGCTTTGTGCGTAAACCTGATTTATTTTATGGTCTTCCACAAGTAAAATTTTGCAATTTGAAATGTCATAATTTTTTGAATGGACATTGTTTAGAATTAAATCACTTTCAACTCCTTTTTTATATGGTATTTGAAAGAAAAAAGTGCTTCCTTCATTTTCTTTGCTTTTTACCCAAATTGTTCCTTTTTGCATATCAACAAGTGATTTGCAAATAGATAAACCTAGGCCTGTGCCACCATACATCCTTGTGGTCGTTATATCTGATTGTTTGAAGCTTTGGAATATAGTGATAAATTTATCTTTCGGAATACCGATGCCTTGATCTATTATTGAGAATTTAAGTGATTTACCATTGTTCTCATTTACTATAGTTTCAATACAAACTTGTATTTCTCCGTTTTTAGAAAATTTGATAGCGTTACTAAGTAAGTTTGTGAGAATTTGATTGAGACGATGAGGATCTCCTAAATAGATATCTTTTTCTTGTATGTTATTCGTGTTTAATGAAATATATAGATCTTTCTGAGAAGCTAAATATTCCACTGTGTTTATAACAGTTTTACATATTTGAATAGGTTGAAATCCTATTTTTTCAATTTTTAATTCTCCAGATTCTATTTTTGAAATGTCTAGAATGTCATTTATAATATTTAATAATCCACGTGCCGATTCTTTAATAGATTTTAAGTAATAATTATCCTTAGGTGAAAGCAAGGCTTGATCTATAAGGCTACTCATACCTAATATTCCATTCATGGGAGTTCGTATTTCATGGCTCATGTTAGCCATAAATTGGGCCTTAAATTGCGCTGACTCTTCAGCTTTTTTTCTTGCATCTTTTAAGGATTGCTCTAGTATTTTCCGTTCAGTAATATCTCTTGCAACTACTTGGAAACCATGCGTTTTTCCATTAGAACTAACTACTTTAACATTTTGACCAACCCAAATTTCCTCTCCATGAACATTAAAACAAGGAAATTCGAAATAGGATAATTCCGTATTTGAAGTAAGTTGATTCATATAGAAATCAGTAGTTTTCTTTTTCCAATCTGCTCTAATGAAACTTGTAAAGTGGGTTTTCCCATTCTCAAGACCTTCAAATTTCATTACTTTTTGAGCTTTTGGGTTGATGTAAGTAAAATATCCATCCAAGTCAATTTTATAAATCATTTCATGTGCTTCCTCTACTAATTGTTTATATTTGGCTTCATTTTCTTTCAGTGATAATTGTGATAATTTTTCTGTAGTAATATTTTTTCCATAAACATTCACATATTTGTCAATATTATTAACGGGGCTTAATAAAAAAGAAAAATACTCTTCATTATTTTTTATTTCAACTTCAACAATCGCATTTGTGGTAATGCATTTTTGGTATGCTAGTGAAAAATTATAAGGACTACAATTTACATTCTTAATGGCCCAAGTTTTCAAAATTTTATTACTAGCCTTGTTAGAATTGTCAATCACACCATTTTTTAAAATTCTAAATACAGGATTTGGGTTTTCAGAAGTAAACTTGGCAAGGTCTGTAATAATTTCGTTTTTTTCTTGAAGTGATTTTTTATTTTCAATAAGTTCTTTAATGTCCGATTCTCTTGCATTTAGGATTTGAAGTAGATCTATTACTGGGTTAAATAATGAAAAATCAGTTATTAGCAAATTAAGCTTTTCAAGATCTTCAAAGTTAAGAATCCATGGTGATCCTGTAAATAAAAGCTCATTTTTTATAAGGGAGAATTGCCCTCTTAATTTTAATTTTTCATGAGTTTTACTTTGAATAATAAAAACCTGATTGGTGTATTCTGTAATAGAGTTGAATTCATTTTTAATACCAACTGAAGGTCTTTTAAAATAGAATTCATCAAAAAAATTCTTACCATCTAAATTACCAGTAATTTTTTTTAAGCTAATTCCGTGATTTGTAATTACTAAGTTTTTTTTAAATTTTAAAAAAAACGGGAAAAGTATATTAAGATGTTCCTTGTCTAATTTTAACATGTTGTTACTATTTTGTTGAATTTTTTTCCAATGATATTACCATGAAACCTTAAATATTTCATGATCATCACCTTGTTCTCTGCTATTTAAAGTAATTATAGTTACTTTATTATCAAACATTTTACCTATTCCATGTAATAGCCCAATAACAAAATCAGCTAAACCACTTCTTGAAGAATAATAATGAAGGGATAAGTTATTTTCAGCTACGTTAGTGATTTTAAACTCAGGTGGATTTATATTTGGGAACATTAACATGACTCTGCTATGAAAGTTTGGGAGGTTTATTAGAAATTCCTTAAGTGAATTACCACCAGTTTTCATTAATGACCCATAATGTTTTTGTCCTGTTTTAAGAATCCAATATTCTCCTAAGCTTTGTAGAACTTCAGATACGGAAATTTTTAATACTTTAGCTGCTGAAGTTGCTAGTTTAAATGTGATGGAATCGTCATATGATTCGTAGGCAATAAAAAAGTCTATATTAGTTTCACTTTGTATTTTTATTTCATTCCAGGTCGCTTCACCATAATTTTCAATGACCAATCCTTGAATAGCTTTATTTACAATTCCATGCATATTTATTGTTTTAAAACTTAATTAACTTATTTAAGAATAATAAATATTTGGTGGTTTTTGTGCTGTTTTCTTTGAATGGATAAATATTGCAGTTGAAGTGTTAAGGTCTTACGTTTAGTTTTTGAATTATTTTCTTTTTTAAGTGTTTTTTAATTTTCTGATTTTCATCAATTTTTGAAATCATTTTGATGATTATCTAGTATTTAGGGAGGTCTTTAATTTTACTAGAAATTCTAATTAAGAATCATATTTTTTTTAAAAACTGGATGATAAAAACAATATGGGTAGGAATGTTAAATTATCAAGAAAGTAATTATCTTAGAATGATGTTTTTCTTGGTTCAGAAGGTGTCTAAGTGTATGTTTTTGAAGGTGTAATAGTATTTGTAAAAGGGAATTATTTATTTATATTGATGTAACTAAAGTGATTAATCTCATTTGTTTTTTTGATATCTATCATACTTTTTAGTTTTTAAAATATAGATATTAGGATGCTTTTTTTAAATCTTAAAACTTTGAAAAGATGCTTTCATTTTAACAACTAAAATTTTAATTATGAAAACAAAATTTAGGAATCAAAAATTCTCTTCTTTTTTAATTTTGCTAATTTTTTCATTAACACTAATTAACTGTAATTCTGATGATAATCCGCCAATTGATAATTCAACTGATTCATTATTGTGCAAAAACTTCTTGGAGTGTAGTGATGGAGTTAATTGGAAATATGTAGAGGTTGACAATAATGTCGAAATCGTTCGTGTCTATATTACACTTAATGATGATATAAATAACCCTATTGAATCTTGGATGACGCTTTCTTCTTTTGATTGCTACGAATCTATGCGTGTTTCTGATCATCAATTTCAGATTATTGAAAATTCAAAGGATAAGTTTATTATTAAAATAACTTGGTTAGGTGAGGATTGGCAACAAGATGAGTTTGAAACATGGATATTTACAAAACAAGGAGATTCTCTTAAATTAGTTCAAAAATATTTTACGGAAGAAATTATTTTAAATTTTAGTATTACATCTGATAGTGTTAGTAATTTACAAATTTGTGTAGACTAATTTTAATACATAAGAACTGTGAAAAATATTATTGTTTTATTTGTTTTGTTCATATTTCTAACAAATTGCACAAAAGAAGAATGGGATTGTTTACAAGAGAAATCTAAGATTATAACGTACTATGATGATTTAATTGAAGATGCTACAGGAAACGTTGAAGAGCAAAAAAGCCTTAGGCTGCTTAAAGAAAAGGAGCTGGAAAATTATGACTGCCTTTATCGTTGGAATGAAAAATAAGGTGATCCTTTTTAATATACAATCATGAGAAGTTCAATTCATTTATTTTGTAAATGAAATGCATTAAGCATTTAAGAAACAAAATTTGGTTGATGATAGCGTTTTCCAAAGGTTCAATTAAATAAAAAAAGCTTCCAATTTCTTGAAAGCTTTTTATCAGTTGTGACCTCGACAAGATTCAAACTTGTAACCTCTTGAGCCGTAATCAAGTGCGCTATTCAGTTGCGCCACGAGGCCGTTTTGAGGGTGCAAATATAATATAATTTAGTTATTTACAAACTATTTTTTGTAACAAAATATCTCCATCCTATAATTGCCATTTGCCATTTCTTCGCAGTAGCCATATCTAGTCCTTTTTTAGAGTAACTAGGAATTAATAATTTATTTAAAAACGCTAATAATTTAAAGAGTTGTTTTTTCATTATGCAAAAATACATAATTAAATAAATCCTACAAAAAGTAGGATTTATTTAGTCAGTATTTAATGACATTGATTTAAAAGAGTAAGTTAAAAATTGATAAAACGAATTTTGTAACTAGTAAGAAAATTGTAATCATAGTAATTGATTTTTGGGTTAATAACTAATTGTGGAATTAATTCTTAAATCAATTTATTGCTATTTTAGTATTACTTCCTAATTTTTAAATCCATATTAATTAATTTGACTTTTATTTGTTAATTAAATTACGACATTAATTTATTGATAGACACAAATTACTTGAAATAAGTTTTAATTTTAAATTAAAACACTCAATAAGATTAATAAATGTAATTAAACAATGGGTGTTTTTTGAGTGTTTTTGAAATGTAAAGGAAGTTTGGTTGCTAATGTTTGTTAAAATTATTGGTTTCATCTTTTATAATTGACGAAAGTGCAATATTAATCTAGTAGAGAAGAGTTATTATTTTAAAGGTTATTATTAGAAGATAGGTTATCCTTTATGGTAGTTTAACTTTATTTTTTGGAAGTATTAATCTGGCTTTTTACCATTATTATTCTGTTATATTTGCAAAAAATAGAATTTAATGGATTTAGTATTTGTTGGTGTAGGATTGGTTTTACTAATATTAGGAGGGAACTGGTTATTGAAATCTGCTGTAGGATTTTCTCTTCGTTTAAATATTCCAAAAATTGTAATTGGGATGACTGTAGTTTCTTTTGCTACTTCTGCCCCAGAATTAATTGTGAGTATTAAATCAGCTTTAGATGGTCACGCGGATATTGCTTTAGGAAATGTAATTGGGTCTAACATTGCTAATTTAGGGCTTGTATTGGCCGTTACGCTTCTTATTTCTACAATAAGCGTTGAAAAAAGTTTTTACAAAACAGATTGGCCTGTAATGATGATTGCATCAGCTATGCTTTATGGGTTCATTGCGTTTGACGGAGAACTTCAGCGATATGAAGGGATTATTTTATTCTCATTCCTAGTCATATTTTTAATTTATTTATTAAAGTTTCAAAAGCAAGCTGTAATTGATGAAATGCCTGAAGATGATGAAGAGTTACCTTTATATAAAAACGTATTGTTTTTAGCAATTGGTGGAGTTGCCCTTTGGGGAGGATCTGAATTGCTAATCGAGGGTGCGGTTAATTTAGCGACTAAATTTAATGTTAGTGAGCGTATTATTGGAGTGACGGTTGTTTCGATTGGGACAAGTATACCGGAGTTAGCAGCATCTGTTATTGCAGTCTTAAAAAAGGAAAAAGCAATTTCTTTAGGGAATTTAATAGGTTCGAATGTGTTTAATATTTTGGCAGTTTTGGGTATTACATCTATAATTACACCTATTAAAATTTCAGATCAGGGTTTGTTAACAAATGATATTTTTTGGATGCTTGGTGTTTCATTGTTAATTTTTCCTTTGGTTTTTGGTCCTGTAAGAATGAAATTAACATGGAAAGAAGGTTTAATTTTGGCTTCGGTGTATATTGGTTTTATGATTAAAACATTTTATTAAAATAAAAACAAAAAAAAACACTGCAATTGCAGTGTTTTTTTTTGTTTTTGAATTTTGTTAGTGAAAATTCTTGAAATTATACTTTAGCTGATTTTACAGTTTTAATAATTCTGGCAGCAACTTTATATGGATCTGCATTTGATGCAGGTCTACGATCTTCTAAATATCCTTTCCATCCTTTTTGTACTGTAAGAATTGGAATACGAATAGAAGCTCCTCTGTCAGAAATTCCATATGAAAAATCGTGAATTGATGCAGTTTCGTGTTTACCAGTTAAACGTTGGTCGTTATAAGCTCCATAAACTTCAATGTGCTCTTTAGTAACTGATCGGAAAGTTTCACAAACAGTTTCATACGTTTCTTTAGAACCACACGTTCTTAAAAGTGTATTAGAAAAGTTTGCGTGCATACCTGATCCATTCCAGTCAGTATCTCCAAGTGGTTTCGGGTGGTATTCAATATAAAAGTTGTGTTTTTCAGTAAGTCTGTCTAGTAAATATCTTGCAATCCAAATTTCATCACCTGCTTTTTTAGCTCCTTTAGCAAATAATTGGAATTCCCATTGTCCGCAGGCAACTTCTTGGTTAATACCTTCAAAGTTTAAACCAGCTTTAATACAAGCATCAGCATGTTCTTCAACTAAAATACGTCCGTGAGTGTTTAATCCACCAACAGAACAGTAATACATACCTTGAGGTTTTGGATATCCTCCTCTTGGGAAGCCTAAAGGAAGTTCAGTACGAACGTCCATAATAAAATATTCTTGCTCAAACCCAAACCAGAAGTCATCATTGTCATCATCAATAGTTGATCTTCCATTTGAAATATGTGGAGTTCCATCTACGTTTAAAACTTCAGTCATTACTAAATAACCATTTACACGTTCTGGATCTGGATAAATTGCAACTGGTTGTAATACACAATCAGAAGATCCTCCTTCAGCTTGTTTGGTTGAAGAACCATCAAAAGACCAATTTCCAATCTCTTCAAGAGTTCCTTGGAAATTTTCATGTTCTTCTACTTTAGTTTTGCTTCTTAAGTTTTGTGTTGGAAGGTAACCATCTAACCAAATGTACTCTAATTTAATTTTAGCCATTTTCTTAATAAATTTAAATAAATACAATTATTTTCAGCAAAAATAATTATTTAGACGACACTGCAAAAATATATAGGGGTAAAAAATATAATTTAACATTATTTTTAGGAATACCCTATTTAAATAAGGGGTAAATAAAAAATAATCAAAAATAGATAATAATTTTTATGAAAATATTTTTGATTTCTTGTATATTCGTTTAAAATTTAATTAAAAAATGGCAAAACTACGTTTTAAAGCTATAGAGCTTGCTCAAAGAAGGAAGCCTATAGAAATAAAAGAATTAAACAGGCGTTCAGATTTATTTGGTAAAAATGTATTTAATGAAAATGCAATGCGTCAGTATTTAACCCAAGATGCGTATACCAGTGTTATGAACGCTATTGAATTTGGTAAAAAAATTGATCGAAAAATTGCAGATCAAATTTCATCATCAATGAAAGAATGGGCGTTGTCAAAAGGAGTAACACATTACACGCATTGGTTTCAACCATTAACTGGAGCAACAGCAGAAAAGCACGATGCTTTTTTTGAAACTATTGGAGGAGGAATGGCAATAGAAAAATTTGGAGGAAGTCAGTTAGTACAACAAGAACCAGATGCATCAAGTTTTCCAAACGGAGGTATAAGAAATACATTTGAAGCAAGAGGCTATACAGCCTGGGATCCTACATCTCCTGCATTTATTTATGGTACAACTTTATGTATTCCAACGGTTTTTATCTCCTATACCGGGGAAGCTTTGGATTATAAAACACCTTTGTTACGAGCTTTAAACGAAGTTGACTCTGCCGCAACAGCTGTTTGTAAATATTTCGATAAAAATGTAAAAAAAGTAACATCTTCTTTAGGGTGGGAGCAAGAATATTTTTTAATTGATAAAGCGTTAGCGTCTAGCAGGCCAGATATTACTTTAACAGGTAGAACTTTATTAGGGCATTCACCTGCAAAAGGTCAACAATTAGATGATCATTATTTTGGGTCAATTCCAAGCAGAGCATTAAATTTTATGCGTGACTTAGAAATAGAATGTATGCTGTTGGGAATTCCCGTAAAAACAAGGCATAATGAAGTTGCTCCAAATCAATTTGAATTAGCACCTATTTATGAAGAAGCAAATTTAGCAGTTGACCATAATTCCTTATTAATGGATGTTATGGGAAGAGTGGCGTCGAGACATGATTTAAAAGTATTATTACATGAAAAACCTTTTGCAGGAGTAAATGGTTCGGGAAAACATAATAACTGGTCTTTATCTACAGATACTGGTATTAATTTATTGGCTCCTGGAAAAACCCCAATGAGTAATCTTCAGTTTTTAACCTTTTTTATCAATACTATTAAAGCTGTTTATAATTATGAAGAGTTGTTAAGAGCAGCTATTGCTTCAGCAAGTAATGATCACAGGTTGGGAGCTAACGAAGCGCCGCCAGCAATTATTTCTGTATTTATAGGTGAGCAATTAACCAATGTTTTAGCAGAATTAGAAGGAGTAACCAAAGGGAAATTATCGCCAGAAGAGAAAACAGATCTTAAATTAAACGTTGTAGGTAAAATTCCAGATGTCCTACTGGATAATACTGATAGAAACAGAACTTCTCCATTTGCCTTTACAGGTAATAAGTTTGAATTTAGAGCAGTTGGCTCTATTGCGAACTGTGCAAATCCAATGACGGTTTTAAATACAATTGTAGCAAAACAGTTGAAAGATTTTAAAATTGAAGTAGATGCTTTAATTGAAGAAAAGGATTTAAAAAAGGATGAAGCTATATTCAATATTTTAAGAGAATATATAAAATCATCTAGAAAAATATTATTTGAAGGTAACGGATATGGAGAAGCGTGGGAAAAAGAAGCGAAAAAGAGAGGTTTAAGTAATAATAAAACCACTCCTGAAGCTTTAAAAGCAAGAGTTTCTAAAAAAGCTATTTCTTTATTTGAAGAAATGAATGTAATGAGTAAAGTTGAAACGGAAGCTCGTTATGAAATTGAAATAGAAGAATATACGCTAAGAATTCAAATAGAATCTCGTGTATTGGGAGATATAGCAGGAAATCATATTGTTCCTACGGCAGTACGTTATCAAAATATGTTAATTGAAAATGTAAAGGGATTAAAAGAAATTTTTAATTCTGATTTTGAAAAACATGCAAGTCAACAAATTCAGTTGATTAAAGGAATTTCCGGGCATATTGAAGCCATTCATGCAAAAGTTGAAGAAATGATAAATGCTCGTAAAAAAGCAAATAATATTTCTGATGCTGTGAAAAAAGCTGAAATGTATTGCAACGATGTAAGGCCATTTTTTGATGAAATTAGGTACCATTGCGATAAACTAGAGTTAATGGTGGACGATGAAATTTGGCCACTTACAAAGTACAGGGAATTGTTATTTACTCGATAACTACCCTTTTGAAACTTTTTTACATCATGAAAAGATCCTGCTACTCTGCAGGATCTTTTTTTTTTTTTGCATACCATCATATAACAAAGGTATCAGTTTGTTGATAAGACTTATCCAATTGGCTGTTTTTCAATCTCTTATGTGATAAAAGTAACAGGGTAGAATGATTATATATAAGATTAAATTATATAATTTCTCTTTGAAATATGGATCTATGTTCGTAAATTAGTAATAGAAATTTTAGTCTTTAAAATTTAAATTTACCTAGTTATGAGTATCAAACACCCTAATGTTTAGACCTCAATATTAATTGTTTTCATCCCGCCGTTATAAGTTTATAGTGCTTTTAAAGTTTTTAAACTTTGAAGGTTTACGTTCTTATGAATTTGTAAAAATTTAATCATTAATTTATTAATTAAAAATTTTTATTATGAAAAAATTATTATTAGTGTTGGCTTTATTACTAAGTACTAGCATGTTATTTGCACAAGTGCAAATGAAAGGTTTGGAAGATAAAGGAGGTAAAGATGTTAAGGGAGAAGGGGAAAAATGTGAAGGATGTGAAATTGTTCAAAAAGTTCCTATTTTAATTGATTTGGGTTATAATTATAGTGAAGTGAATCAAAATAATTTATCAAATGAAGCAATAGTTCTTCAAACAGGTGATAAAAACTATTCTTTAATTGACCAAATGGACGATAGTAACTTTGCAGATGTTGAGCAATTAGGTTTTGGAAACAATTCAATTATTGATCAAAAAGGACAAACAAATGAAGGCTTTGTTTTTCAAGAAGGTAGCTATAATTATGCGAATCAAAGTGTAGGTTTTGGATGGGCGGAAGATAATTGGGCGATGGTTAATCAAATTGGAGATGATAATATTTCTTATCAAACTCAAGGACATGATAATAATCATGCGTATGTTGGGCAAAGTAGTCTTGGAGAAGAAGATGGAAAAGGAAATTATGCAGAGCAAATTCAAAATTCAAAAGCAGATGGTGTAGCTGGTAGTTATGCTGTTATTGGTCAAATGGGTGGAGAAAATGAAGCATTACAAAATCAATCGGGTAGTTATAATAGCGCTTTTGCATTACAATTCGGAAAGAAAAATACTTCAGTTGAAAACCAAACAAGTACTCCTGGAGGAAATGATTTGAATATGTCAAATGTTTTGCAATTTGGAGAAAAAAATGAATCTTGTGTAGACCAGGTTGCTGATAACGGTGGTGTTAATATGAGCTTTGTTGCTCAAATTGGTGAACATAATAAATCTAATGTTGATCAAACTGCTGATGCAGGATTTAACATAAGTGCTGTACAACAATTAGGGGACCATAATAAGTCTAGAGTTAAACAAAATGCAAATGGAGCGTTTAATGGAAGTGAAGTTTTTCAATTAGGAGAGCACAACCATTCTAAAGTTAATCAAAAATCTGAAACTGGAGCTTTTAATTTAAGTTTAGTTCTTCAAACAGGGGATAGAAATCATTCTAAAGTTAAGCAAGAAGGAAATAATGGAGATAATTGCAGTTTTGTATGGCAATTAGGAGACCATAATAAATCGGATGTAGTACAAGGTGCTATTGAAGAATCTTGGAATAAAAGTTTAGTTTTTCAAAATGGAGAACACAACCGTTCTTTAGTTAATCAAACTGCAAACCAAGACGGAAATAATTATAATAAGGTTAATCAAATAGGAGATCATAACAAAGCCACTGTAACTCAGATAGGTGGAGTAAGTTTTTCATTTTAAAGTTATTTTTAAAGTAAATAAAAAAGGGAATGAAAATTCCCTTTTTTATTCTAATATTTTATAAGTATCATGAAAAAATTTAGCTTTTTTAGCCCATACTTAGTTTGTTTATTAATGCTGTTTTCAGCAATTGGCAATGCTCAAAATAACGATTTTAATACACAGCTTATAAAACAATACTTTCAAACGAATCGAGATGCTTCTTTATTTGTGAAAACGAAAAATGCAATTACAGATTTAGTTCAGGAAGGTGAAAACAGAATAATTCTAAATCAAAAAGGATCAAATAATTTAATAAATATAAGTGAATCGTATAATGATTCTCAAACGGTGGATCAAAGTGGTAATAATAATGAATATCAATTTATTAATTATTATAGCAATTTGCCTTCTAATTTTAACATTGTTCAGCAAGGAAATTCAAATTCACTTCAAATTTATGGTGAAAATTCATTGATCAAAAATATTAGCATTGTTCAAAATTCAAATTTTAAAACTTTAATCATTACTAATTATTAATTGTATTGAAATATTCCAGATATAGTGCCTTTTTGTTATTGTTATTTTGTTTGGGGAAAACTACGGTTTTTTCACAAGAAAATGTTAATGCCAAAATTTTAAATACTGTAAGAGATAATCTTATAGCTTTAAAGGCTGTTGCACAAAATAATGATGAAATTTATAAATATGACTATAGTTATTTATTTTTTTTATTAAAAAAGGGCCCGAATGGGAATTATTCAAAAAATAGCCAGTCAGGGAAGTTTTCATTAGAACCCTATGAAGAGAAAGAGTTAGCGATATTAAATGTTAATATTCAGAAGAATGAAGAAATAAATATTTTTTTATTTTTAAGAAAGAATGGTGTTTTAATTTCTAAAGACTCATTAAGGTTTTTTACTATTGATAATGAAAATGAAATGGTTTTAGATGAGAGCGAATTTGAAATTAAAGGGATTGTTGTGGATGAAGCAATTACAAAAATTGGCAAAGACTTCCATGAATATTTTTACCAGATATATAACTTATCAGGTAATAAATATCCTTTTATAATAACAATAAAAGAAAAGCCTTCTTTTGGTAGAAGCAGTATAATAAGCATTGAGGTTGATGATAATAAAATTGATGAATTTTATTCGAAACCAGACGAGGAATATTTAAGAGCTATTGCCATATCTACTTTACAAAAATTGAGTTTATATGCAAAACAGAGAAAATTACTGTATAAAAATAATAGAATTTAATCTTTTTTTAATAAATTTATGTATGGAAAAGTATAAGTCACTCATAGTCATAGTGTTGCTGCTCTCGTCTTCCTTTTTGTTTTCACAACAATTGGTTTATAAACCAATAAATCCTTTGTTTGGAGGAGATTCATTTAATTATCAACAATTATTAGCTGGTGCTAATGCGCAAAATGATTTTACTGAACCTGATCCTCTGATTTCAAATAAAAAAACAGATCTTCAAAATTTTATGGATAGCTTAAATAGGCAATTGTTAAATTCACTTTCACAAGATTTATTTCAACAACAGTTTGGAAATGAGCCTTTAACTGTTGGGACTTTTGTGTTTGGAACTTTAGTTGTTGATGTTTCACCAACTACAGGAGGACTATTAATAAATATTTTAGATACCAATACTGGAGAGCAAACACAAATTACAATACCGAATTAATTTAAGAAAATTATAATTTATGAAAAAGATCTACCCACAAGTGTTATTATTTTTCATTATTTCACTTTTTGTTAGTTGTGGCGCATTTTTTAACCAGCCTTTTGATACTAGTAAAGCAAGATTAGGAGAGAATTCAACAGGTAAAAGTGTTCTATTGGGAATACTACCTATAGAGCCTGCAACTGTGGGTGTTTATAAGTTTAGAGATCAAACTGGCCAATACAAGCCTGTTGTAAACGGATCATCATTTAGCACTGCAGTAACGCAAGGTGGTACGGCCATTTTGTTAAAGTCTCTTGAAGACTCAAAATGGTTTAATCCAATAGAAAGAGAGAATATTGGAAATTTATTAAATGAAAGGCAAATTATTAGATCTACAAGAGAAGAATATTCAAGGCTTTCTAAAGATAACCAAATTACTTCTTTACCTCCTTTACTTTTTGCTGGAATTATTATTGAAGGTGGGGTTGTTTCTTATGATTCGAACATTATAACAGGTGGTTCTGGTGCAAGGTATTTTGGAGCAGGAGGGGCAACAGAATATAGGGAAGATAGAATTACCGTTTATCTAAGAGCTGTATCTACTTCAAGTGGAAAGATTATGAAGAATGTTTATGTTTCCAAAACAATTTTATCTCAAGCAATTTCGGCCAATTTGTTTAGGTATGTAAATTTAAGAAGATTATTGGAGGTTGAAACAGGGGTTACTAAAAATGAACCAGCGCAACTTGCGGTTAAAGAGGCTATTGATAAAGCTGTGGAAACTCTAATTATTGAAGGTATAATTGACGGCTTATGGTTGCCTCAAGGAGGTAAACCAGTTATAGAAATAATTTCCAAAAATTATGAAAAAGAAAAAGAAGATGCAGAATCTACAGCACTATTGGATAGGAAATTAGAAGATAGAAGAGGGAAAAGCGCAGTAAGTTTTATTGCTGGTTCTGCTAAAATTGCAGGGGATTATTCAAATTCAGTAGGTAAAATTGGTAGTAGTTTAAGTTATAAATTGTACTTTAAAAAACCCACCTTAAATTTAAATTTTGGGGTTGGTTACATTCAATTGGAAAATGAAAACGCTTTTATAGATGAATTTGTGTCGTTGGATATCAACTTGGAATATGATTTTTTACCTTATGATAATTTATCGCCATTTGTTTATGGTGGAATTGGAACAATTTCAAATTTAGATGTTTCAAATGCTTTTGCAAAATTTCAATATGGTGGTGGAATTGAATATTTACCTGTAAACAATATTGGACTTAAATTATTTGTTGAGCATAACGCGCTTTTGAGTGATAAATTGGATGAGCTCGTTCAAGGTAAAAGAGATGATTATTTTTGGAGATTTGGTGTAGGATTAAATTTTTATTTAGGGAAACCTTATAAACGAGTAAAGTCAGTGATTTTTGAATAATTAAAAAAATAAAAATGAAAATTAGATTTAATATTTTCCTAATAATTACACTTGGCTTATTTATAAGTTGTAGTGAGGATACAGTCAATTTAGTTGGAGTAGGGACAATTTCTGGTAGGGTAGTTGAAGCTAATAATTTTACACCAATTGAAAATGCGAAAGTAACTTTAACTCCGTCGAATAACGCGGTTTTTTCAGATGCAGAGGGCTATTTTACATTTCCAGATGCTCAAGTTGGTGATTATTCTGTAAGTGCAACCAAGGAGGGTTTTTTAACAGGTTATGAAGCCGCTTCAATTATAGTAGGGCTTGAAGTAAACGTAATTTTTGAAATGGAAGTTGAAACGGCTTTGAATAGGCCGCCAACGACTCCTGAATTAATTACACCAGTTGATGGAAGTGAAGATCAAGAACTTGAACTAGAATTAGTTTGGCAATCGACAGATCCAGAACGTGATGATTTAATGTATAGGCTCGAAATAAAAAATGATTATGACAACGATATATATAAGGTTGAAAGTATTATTGACACAACTTTTGTGGTTTCTAATTTAAAATATGGAAGAAAGTATTTTTGGCAGATAATAGTATCTGATGCAATAAATCCTGAAGTTTTGAGTGCTGTAAATACTTTTAAAACAAAAGTGAATCCTGAAAATAGATTTTTCTATGTGAAAAAAGAAACTAATAGCAATAATGTTATTTACTCTGCTAATTATAATGATTCTGATAACTTATCGGAAAATGAAGTTCAATTAACAAAGGAAAATCAAAATAGTTGGAGACCTAGAAAAAATCAAGCTTCTAATTTGATTGCCTTTTTACTAACGGCGAATAATGAAACGCACTTATTTACAATGTGGCAGGATGGTTCAAATGTGAAGCAAGTTACTTCCACAGTTCCAATAGCAGGAATTAATTTAAATGAAATTGATTTTGCCTGGTCTAGTAATGGAGATAGGTTATTATATCCATATTATAATAAGTTATATGTAATTAATAAAGATGGAAGTGGTTTAAAACAAATTTATGAAACCTTAGATGGAAGTTATATTACTGAATGTGATTGGAGTAATGATGAAAGTTTAATAGCTATTAAAACAAATGACATTACAGGATATGATTCTTCAATTAAAACGATTGATATGTCTGGAAACGTTATTGATATAGTTGTAGCTAATTCAATTGGCGCTATAGGAGGTCTTAATTTTTCAATTGATAATAAATTGTTGTTATACACCTATGATATTTCGGATTACCAAAATTCAAACTATAGACAGCTAGATTCACATGTTTTCCTGTATAATTTAATCAAATCAACTACTACAGATCTTTCTTCTGGTAAAATTGCTGGATCAAATGATTTTGATGTAAGGTTTTCACCTAATGAAGCCAAGGTTATTTTTGTAAACGCTTCAAACGATGGAGTATCTATACCTTCAATTTATTCAATGGATGTAAATGATGGAAACGCACGAACATTATTATTCTCCAATGCAACAATGCCAGATTGGGAATAAATGAAAGTGAAAACATAAAAAACCGAATGATTTTACATTCGGTTTTTTTATGTTTTCTATTTAAAAAAGAAAAATTACTTTTGCATTACGATAAAAATAGGTACTCATGAGCTCAGAAATTAGTAAAAGATACAGTCAGAGAGGTGTTTCGGCATCTAAGGAAGATGTGCATAATGCTATAAAAAATGTAGATAAAGGATTGTTTCCACAAGCGTTCTGTAAAATTGTACCTGATTATTTAACAAATGATGATGACTATTGTTTGGTAATGCATGCAGATGGGGCTGGTACAAAATCATCTTTAGCTTATATGTATTGGAAAGAAACTGGAGATATTTCTGTTTGGAAAGGGATTGCTCAGGATGCTTTAATAATGAATATTGACGATCTTTTATGTATTGGCGCAACAAGTAATATAATGTTATCGTCAACAATTGGTCGAAATAAAAATGTTATTCCAGGTGAAGTAATTTCAGCAATTATTAATGGTTCTGAGGAATTGTTGCAAGATTTAAAAGAGTTTGGAGTTGAAATTCATTCAACAGGTGGAGAAACTGCTGATGTTGGTGATTTGGTTCGTACAATAATTGTAGATTCTACCGTAACAGCACGTTTGAAACGAAATGATATTATTGATAACGCAAATATCAAGCCTGGTAATGTAATTGTAGGCTTAGCGTCATATGGGCAGGCATCTTATGAAAAGGAATATAATGGAGGAATGGGATCTAATGGATTAACGTCTGCCCGTCATGATGTTTTTGGGAAATATTTAGGGGCAAAATATCCTGAAAGTTTTGATGCTGCCGTTCCTGATGAATTGGTTTATTCAGGAAACACAAAATTAACGGATGCTATTGAAAATTCTCCGATAAATGCCGGTAAATTGGTGCTTTCTCCAACAAGAACGTATGCTCCAATCATTAAGAAAATTCTGTCAAAATTCACTCCTAATGAAATTCATGGTATGGTTCATTGTAGTGGAGGTGCTCAAACAAAAATTTTACATTTTGTAAATAATTTGCATGTGATTAAAGACAATATGTTTGATGTACCACCTTTATTTAAATTAATTCAAGAGCAAAGTAAAACAGATTGGAAAGAAATGTACCAAGTTTTTAATTGCGGACATAGAATGGAATTATATGTTTCTCCTGAAACGGCGAATGAAATAATAGAAATTTCAAAAAGTTTTAATGTAGATGCTCAAATAATAGGTAGAGTTGAGGCTTCTGAAAATAAAAGATTAACAATTAAAAGTGAATTTGGGGTTTTTGAGTATTAAAACCTTTTGAATTTAGTAGGATTACTTTTATAAAGGTATTACTCAAATCTAAATAATAACTTATTTTTCAAGGCAATGAGAAAAATAATGTCAAGAATTTATTGTAAATTTGCAATCCAATTAAAAAAATTAAATGTTAGATAAATTAAGAATAATAAAACAACGTTTTGATGAGGTTTCTGATTTAATAATTCAACCAGATATTATTTCAGACCAAAAACGTTATATTCAAATTAATAAAGAATATAAGGACTTAAACGCAGTAATGAAACTTGGCGATGAGTACAAAACTTTATTAAATAATCTTGAAGAAGCTAAGGAAATTATTTCAGATGGTTCAGATGCAGAGATGACTGAAATGGCTAAAATGGAATTAGAAGAAGCTAATACACGTATACCAAAATTAGAAGAGGAAATTAAATTCTTGTTAATTCCTAAGGATCCTGATGATGCTAAAAACGTAATGGTTGAAATTAGAGCTGGTGCAGGTGGAGATGAAGCTAGTATTTTTGCAGGTGATTTGTATAGAATGTATACGAAATTTTGTAGTGAAAAAGGATGGAAAACTGAAGTTGTAGATATTAGTGAAGGTACTTCAGGTGGTTTTAAAGAAATTATTTTTAGTGTTGAAGGTGAAGATGTTTATGGAGATTTAAAATTTGAGGCAGGTGTGCATCGTGTACAGCGAGTTCCACAAACCGAAACACAAGGTAGAGTACATACATCTGCTGCAACAGTAATGGTATTGCCAGAAGCGGAAGAGTTTGATATAGAATTGAAACCAAGTGATATTCGAGTAGATTTCTTTTGTTCTTCAGGTCCTGGAGGTCAATCTGTGAATACAACATATTCTGCAGTTCGTTTAACACATATTCCTTCTGGTTTAGTTGCTCAATGTCAAGATCAAAAATCACAACATAAAAACAAGGAAAAAGCAATGAAAGTATTGCGTTCTCGTTTATATGAACAAGAATTGGCAAAACAACAAGAAGCGGACTCAGCGAAACGTAAAAGTATGGTAAGTTCTGGTGATAGATCGGCTAAAATTAGAACTTATAATTATCCTCAAGGACGTGTTACAGAACATAGAATTGGTTTAACAATGTATGATCTTTCAAACATTATGAATGGTGATATTCATAAAATAGTTGAAGAATTAAAATTAGCAGAAAATACAGAAAAGTTAAAAGAACTTGGAGAAGTTTTTTAAATCTTAAAGTGCTATTTTTTAAAATATTATGTAAAAAGCAAGGATTAAAAGTCCTTGCTTTTTTGTTGATTAATACAATCCTAAAATTCCACTTTCTGTATTAAAACAAAAATGTATATTTGCCACTTTCAAAAAATAATTTCACAAACAATTGAGCTATTTGCTCCAATAAAATTCAGAAATGATTACAGTTAACGATATTTCAGTACAATTTGGTGGTACAACACTATTTAGTAATGTTTCATTTGCAATAAATGAGAACGACAAAATTGCCCTTATGGGGAAAAATGGTGCAGGAAAATCAACATTATTAAAAATAATTGCTGGTGTAAGTAAGGCATCTTCAGGGAATATTTCTGCTCCAAAAGAAGCAGTAATTGCTTATTTACCACAGCATTTATTGGCTAAAGATGAATCAACTGTTTTTGAAGAAACCTCTAAAGCTTTTGCTGAAGTTCTTAAAATGAAATCTGAAATTGATAAAATCAACGAAGAATTAACTGTAAGAACTGATTATGAAAGTGAAGAGTATATGAGTTTAATTGAGCGTGTTTCAGAATTAAGTGAAAAATATTATTCAATTGAAGAGGTTAATTACGAATCTGAAGTTGAAAAAGTTCTGGCCGGATTAGGTTTTGAAAGATCAGATTTTAATCGACCAACTTCGGAATTTTCTGGAGGATGGAGAATGAGAATTGAGTTAGCTAAAATTTTACTTCAAAAACCAGATTTAATTTTATTAGATGAGCCAACAAACCACATCGATATTGAAAGTGTACAATGGTTGGAAGATTTTTTAATCAATTCTGCAAAAGCCGTAATTGTTATATCGCACGATAGAGCGTTTGTTGATAATATTACCAATAGAACCATAGAAGTTACTATGGGTAGAATTTATGATTATAAAGCAAATTACTCTCATTATTTAGAGTTGCGTAAAGATCGTAGAGTACATCAACAAAAGGCCTATGATGAGCAGCAAAAAATGATAGCTGAAAACACGGAATTTATTGAGCGTTTTAAAGGAACTTATTCTAAAACAAATCAAGTTCAGTCCCGTGTAAAAATGTTGGAAAAATTACAATTAGTTGAAGTGGATGAGGTTGATACATCTGCTTTAAGATTAAAATTTCCGGCTTCACCTCGAAGTGGTCAATACCCAATTGTTGTTAATGAGTTATCAAAAAAATATGATGAACACGTTGTGTTTAACAATGCTAATATGGTAATTGAACGTGGAGAAAAAGTAGCTTTTGTAGGTAAGAATGGAGAAGGAAAATCAACTATGATAAAAGCAATTATGGGCGAAATTGATTTTCAAGGGAAATTGGAAATAGGTCACAATGTTAAAATTGGATATTTTGCTCAAAATCAAGCTTCTTTATTAGATGAAAATTTAACTGTTTTTGAAACTATAGATCAAATTGCAGTTGGAGATATTCGAACTAAAATTAAGGATTTGTTAGGAGCTTTTATGTTTGGCGGTGATAATACTACTAAAAAAGTAAAAGTGCTCTCAGGAGGTGAAAAAACACGTTTAGCAATGATTAAATTATTACTGGAACCGGTAAATGTTTTAATTTTAGATGAGCCTACAAATCATTTAGATATGAAAACTAAGGATATCATAAAAGATGCATTAAAAGATTTTGATGGAACTTTAATTTTGGTTTCTCATGATAGAGATTTCTTAGATGGTTTAGCAGCAAAAGTTTTTGAATTTGGGCATAAACGTGTGAAAGAACATTTTGAAGATATAAAAGGATTCTTAGCTCTTAAAAAAATGGAAAGCTTAAGAGAGATTGAAAAATAGCACTAATAAATATGTTTAGGGCTCTATAGGTTCATTTTCTTTTAATGACCTAATAGAAACAATGATTCCTGTTAATAGTGAAATAGCGATTACAGAAAGTGAAAGCCATTCTGGAAATTTATAATGATGGGCCAAAATTAATTTGACACCTACAAAAGTTAAAATCGCAATTAAACTGTATTTTAAATAATGGAATTTGGCTAACATATTTGATAAGAAGAAATACATAGACCGAAGCCCAAGAATAGCAAAAATATTGGAGGTGAATACTAAAAATGGATCTGATGTTATAGCCAAAATAGCAGGAATACTATCTAGAGCGAATAGAATATCAGTAAACTCAATAATTATTAAAGCTATAAAAAGAGGAGTTGCAGCTTTTATGTGTCTTATTTTTATAAAAAAGTGCTCACCGTTCATATGACTTGTTATTGGTATAAACTTTCTTATTTGCCTATAAACAAATGATTTTTTTGGATGAAAATTTTCATCTTTAGAAACAAGCATTCGATAAGCAGTAAAAATTAAAAACGCCCCAAATATGTACGTTGTAATACTAAATTTATTAATTAGTAATACTCCGAAAAAGATCATAATGGCTCTAAATATGATAGCTCCTAAAATCCCCCAAAACAGAACACGGTGTTGGTATTTTAATGGAATTTTAAATGATGTAAATATAACAGCAATTACAAAGATATTATCTACACTTAATGAAAGTTCTATTAAATAACCTGTTATGTATTTTAAAGTAGCATTTATTGGTGATAATTGATCTATATTTTGAATTAATGAAGTAGAGTATAGCCAATAGATTACTCCAGAAAAAAGAAATGAAATGATTACCCATACGGAAGTCCAAATAGTAGCTTCTTTGGTGCTAATAATATGAGGATTTTTGTTGAATATCCCCAAATCTAGGGCTAAAAAAATAAGAATTACTGTAATAAAAATACCCCAAACAAGCATATAAGTTATATTAAATTTAAAGTAAATATATATAAAAAATTAGTTACTAAGTATTGTAATAATAAAATGTATAAAAGAAAAATCCCAATCGTTAGATTGGGATTTTTTTATATAAGCAAGAAATTGAATATCTATTTTACTGTATCTACAACTGCCTTAAAAGCCTCTGGGTTGTTCATCGCTAAATCTGCAAGAACCTTACGGTTCAATTCAATATTATTAGCTTTGATTTTTCCCATAAACTGCGAGTAAGACATTCCATACTGACGAGCTCCAGCGTTAATACGTTGAATCCATAAAGCACGGAAACTTCTCTTTTTGTTTTTACGGTCTCTATAAGAATATAACATTCCTTTTTCAACCGCATTTTTTGCTACTGTATAAACGTTTTTTCTACGTCCAAAGTAACCTTTTGCTTGCTTCAATATCTTTTTTCTTCTAGCTCTTGAAGCGACTGAATTTACTGATCTTGGCATAATTCATTTGTTTTTTTTAAGAAGGCGGTAAATATTATTTACACTTTATAGCACTACTTAATGGTTAATAATTAAATTCCCTTTAACTTTATTATTTTAAAGTTAACTGTTGTAAAATGTTAGCTTTATCTGATTTGTGAACCAAACCATCGTGAGTTAACTTTAATTTACGTTTTTTAGACTTTTTAGTCAAAATGTGACTTTTAAAAGCGTGTTTTCTCTTTATTTTTCCAGAGCCAGTAAGCTTAAAACGCTTTTTGGCACTAGATTTTGTTTTCATTTTAGGCATCTTTCTTCTACTTTTTTATCTTGCTTATGTTATTATTATTTCTTTTTAGGAGCAATGTACATAATCATACGTTTACCTTCTAATTTAGGCATTTGCTCTACTTTTCCATATTCTTCAAGTTCAGTAGCCAATCTTAATAATAAGATATGACCTTGGTCTTTATAAATAATAGATCTTCCTTTAAAGAAAACGAAAGCTTTTAATTTAGCTCCGTCTTGTAAAAACTTTAAAGCGTGTTTCTTTTTAAATTCAAAATCGTGCTCATCAGTATTAGGTCCGAATCTAATTTCTTTAACTACAACCTTTGAAGCCTTAGCTTTTTGAACTTTTTCACGTTTTTTTGTTTCGTACAAAAATTTCTTATAATCAATTATTTTACAAACTGGTGGAACTGCTTTAGGTGAAATTTCAACTAAATCTAATTCTAGCTCTCTTGCTAATGATTTCGCTTTGGCAATTGGATAAACACCTACTTCTACGTTATCCCCTACCAAACGTACTTCCTCAACATAAGTTATTTTTTCATTAATCCTATGTTGATCTTCTTTTACAATTCTCCAAGGTTTTCTTTGACCTTTGTTTCTACTTAACGCTATGACTTCAGTATTTAAATTAAACTTAAAATTTTTCTAATGTACTATCAATTTCTTTATTAATAAAAGATATAAATTCATTTATTTGTAATGTTCCTATATCTCCATCTCCTTGTTTTCTTACAGAAACAGTTCCTTCATTTTCCTCCTGTTCACCCACAATCAACATAAACGGAATTTTATTTAACTCGGCATCTCTAATTTTTCTACCGGTTTTTTCATTTCTGTTATCTACAAGGGCGCGAATTTCGGAATTTTCTAGCAAATTTAAAACTTTTTCAGCATATATTTGATATTTCTCACTGATAGGTAGGATGATAACCTGCTCTGGAGTTAACCAAAGTGGGAATTTTCCACCCGTATGTTCTAGTAATACAGCAATAAATCGTTCCATTGATCCAAATGGTGCACGATGAATCATTACAGGTCGGTGTAATTGGTTGTCAGCTCCTTTATAGTTTAAATCAAATCGTTCTGGTAAGTTGTAGTCAACTTGAATGGTTCCTAATTGCCAGCTTCTTCCCAAAGCATCTTTAACCATAAAGTCTAGTTTAGGGCCATAAAATGCTGCTTCTCCATATTCAACAACATAATCCAAACCTTTTTCTTTGGCTGCATTAATAATGGCGCTTTCTGCTTTTTCCCAATTTTCATCACTACCAATATATTTATCTCTATTTACTTTATCGCGAAGTGAAACTTGAGCAGTAAAGTTTTCAAAACTTAAAGATTTAAATACATATAAAACCAAATCAATTACAGCTTTAAATTCAGTATCTAATTGGTCTGGTGTACAAAAAATATGTGCATCATCTTGAGTGAAGCCTCTTACACGAGTTAATCCGTGTAATTCTCCACTTTGTTCATATCTATATACTGTTCCAAATTCAGCGAATCTCTTAGGTAATTCCTTATATGAATATGGTTTGTGGTTATATATTTCACAGTGATGAGGACAGTTCATTGGCTTCAATAAAAATTCCTCACCTTCTTTAGGTGTTAAAATTGGTTGAAAACTATCTTCTCCATATTTCTCGTAATGACCAGAAGTTACATACAACTCTTTTTGTCCAATATGAGGAGTAATAACCATTTCATATCCAGCTTTCTTTTGAGCTTTTTTAAGAAAACCTTCTAATCTATCTCTTAATGCGGCACCTTTAGGAAGCCATAGAGGTAATCCTTGTCCAACTTTTGCTGAAAAAGTAAATAATTCTAATTCTTTACCTAATTTTCTATGATCTCTTTTTTTAGCTTCTTCTAGTAGTTCTAAGTATTCTGTAAGCAATTTTTGCTTTGGAAATGAAATACCATAAAGGCGAGTAAGTTGATTGTTTTTTTCATCCCCTCTCCAATAAGCTCCAGCTGCACTCATTACTTTTACAGCTTTTATTATTCCAGTATTTGGAACATGACCTCCTCTACATAAATCTGTAAAGTCAGAATGATCACAAAAAGTTATTTCACCATCAGTTAAATTCTCAATTAATTCAACTTTGTATTGGTTATTTTCTTTTTTATATTTAGCTAGGGCATCTTGTTTGCTAACTTCACTCATTTTAAATTCGTATTTTCCTCTGGCTAATTCTAAAAATTTATTTTCAATTAGAGGGAAATCTTTTTCAGAAACTGTATTATCTCCAAAGTCTATATCATAATAAAACCCATTTTCAATTGCAGGTCCAATAGTTAGCTTTACAGAAGGATATAAATGTTGAATTGCTTGTGCTAATACGTGTGCTGATGAATGCCAAAAGGCTTTTTTCCCTTCTGGTTCATTAAAGGTATATAAAGTTAAGCTACCATTTTTGTTTAATGAAGTCGTTGTTTCTACCGTTTTTTCATTGAACTTTGCTGAAATTACATTTCTTGCAAATCCTTCGCTTATGCTTTTTGCAACATCCATAGGAGTTATTCCTTTTTGGAACTCCTTAATTGAGCCGTCTGGTAAAGTTATTTGAATCATATTATTTTATTAGAGGTGCAAAGATATTAGAAAACTATTAGGTGCGCAATATGTTTTGTAATCTAATTAATTTGCTTTTTTAAAAAAGATAGTTTTAATTGTACCTTACTACATGTGTAAAAGTGGGTCCACTCAATATAATTTGTCAATTTTTAGAATTTATTAAAAATAAATGAATTTTATTTAGATGTAACCTTCACAAATTCAATATCGTAAAAGGTGTGAAATGGGAAATTTCAAAAAAAGGTTTAAAAAAAGTTGTTTAGGACGGAATAAAGTTAGTACATTTGCAGCCGCTAATAACGGAAAAGGTTGTTAGAAAAAGTTCATAGAAAAGGTGTTTTAAACTTCAGGAAATAAAAACAAATTTTTATTTGTTTTGTAAGGAATAAGGTTTTACATTTGCACCCGCTTAGGAATAGGCGTAACGTTCACAGGGAGATTTTGGAATAATTAGGAAAAAATAATTAGCGAGTTCGATTCTTGCATTTCTACAACATATTTGGTTAGGTAATTGAAAGAGATTATAAGAATCGAATAGATGAAGTTCATTGAAAATATT
>Ga0208676_1000048_pt1 | contig 29027 bp, 41 predicted proteins | sample Colrivmeta1370A3_FD_187623 | JGI IMG/M metagenome (GOLD analysis project Ga0208676, IMG submission 187623) | Estuarine microbial communities from the Columbia River estuary - metaG 1370A-3 (SPAdes) (version 2) | ecosystem: Environmental > Aquatic > Marine > Intertidal zone > Estuary | place...
CCGTCTACGGATAACCCGTCTACGGTTTTCAAGTCAACGGATTCAGCATATACATCATAATCAGTTCTACTAAACTTACCTTCTTCATTTTTATCTTGCCTAGCTATTATGTAGCCATTGTCTTTTAGTTCGTTCATCATTCTATTCAGCTTGTCTCGTCCTACGCATGGCGCTTGTTCAGCGAGCCATGACTTATAGATAACCCAGTCATCTGGCATACTGAGGATCATTGTTAGCAATCCCCTAGCTTCAAAAGACAGGCGCAAGTCTTGTGCTGTTTTATTCGGGATGACAGCGTACTCAAATTTCATTGTGGTCTTATGGATTTTCATTTGGATAACCGCCGTTGTTTTCAAAAAGACCAAGTGAAATAAACCGTTCCATCATTTCTTGCACCTTATGCGCTGTTGAGCCAGTATTTCTGGCAATCATTCGCGCATCATGTTCCAGCTGAAACGTTATGTTTTCTTTTGATACTTCCCCAGAAATCAATTCAAGGCAATACCAATAAAGTCCATAACCTTCCAGACCATAATCAAGCAGAATTTCCTGCAATTTGCCGTCCATGTTGGCGGATGAGTCGTGTTTGAACCACTTCATGTTGTAACCCCTTTGTCGTTATTAAGTGCTGGCCATTCTAAACCTGACGAATGAATTTTAATGTGACCTAGATCAATGTTTCATGTTGTTAAAAATGGATAATGGATGGCATAACAATTTACTAGGGAATGACGACATGAAAAGAAAAGGCGATTCAAGCAGACGGATTACAGTGGCGCGAAAGTCCAAAAAGCGTTGGGTACAGGTTGGCGACTTTATAAGGCCGTTAACCAGCACGGAGATTTTCTGTGTTGTTGAAATCTTATCCGGTGGCAAAGAGAAAGCCAGCAACGAATTTGTTGTTGCTTGTAAGGTGAGAAACGGGGTTCCTTTAAAGCGGGTTATAAGATACAGGGGTTCAGATTGGCTGTTGGTTGACACAGATCAATTAAGCTGAAAACAAGGCGTATTACAATTTCCGAACAATTAGAAAAGGGGTTCACGATGAAAAATACAATGTTTATGGATTTGATGCTTTTTACATACCGCGTTCAGTACGGTAGCGAGACAGGCCGCAACGTTATCACGCCAGTTGACATGAAAGGTTCGCCAGAAGTGGAACGCGGCCACTGGATCTTGATTGACATGACGAACGTCACTGTCGAAGTGCCAGCGGTAGAAACAAAAGATGACGCGCTAAAGGTAAACGCCGAACTTTTCGGGGGTGACCTATGAATACTGAAATCCAAACAGCAATCTGGGCAGCGCGCTATGACTTCCAAAAGGGTGAAACTGCAGAATATAACCCGTACCCGAGAGAAAGCGCGCAGGGCAAGGCATACGCCGCCGAAATAGAAAAATTGTGGGATAACGACCTTTCTGATCTTAAAAATTTAATGGGGTTTTAATCATGGAAAATTTAAAGTTTGAACAAGCGCTTACCAGCACACAGGCAAGACTTCACGCGCCAAAGGGCGAAAAGAACGCATTTTCTGGTTGGAATTACCGAAACGCCGAGGGCATTTACTTTGCTGTCAAGCCGTTGCTGGTCGAATTTGGTCTGTTAATGTCAATCAGCGATGACGTCATTTTGATCGGCGACCGTTTTTATATTTGTTCGACAGTCCGCATAACTGGCCATGGTGGCGAGGCAATTTCTAAAGGCTGGGCGCGTGAAGAATTTGCGATCAAGGGCAACAACGCTGGCCAGATTTCGGGACTAACCGCATCTTATGCCAGAAAATACGCCATGTGCGCGGCCTTTTTAATTGACGGCAGCGATCAGGACCTAGACACATTACCGCCGCCAGTGACCTTGCAGGACATGATCCAAGCTGGCGATGCTGACGGTTCTGTTTCGTTCTATCGGGGTTTGCCTAACAAGGGCGCACAGGGCAATGAATGGCGCGCGCTTGATGATGCTGGGCGTTCACGACTTGGCGGATGGCTGGCCGTTAGCCAAACCAACATTTCACCAGAATTAACACAAGAATAAGGGGTTCAACATGAAAGATTTAATCGTTTTGGAACAAATAAACGCCGTTGAAATTTTCATTGACGGCGGGCTTGATGACATGCTTGAACGGATTCAGAAAATCGCCCGTTCGGTTTTAACCAACGCTGGAACGCCGGAGGGCATTGCAGAAATTAAGGCGCTGGCCATGCAGGTTTCGAGATCGAAAACGGCGTTGGAGGCGGCTGGAAAGGCTTTAGTTGCTGACCAGAAAAAGTCGATCAAGATTATTGACAACGCCCGCAAGAAATCACGCGAAACACTGGACGCATTGCGCGATGAAATCCGCGCACCAGTGACAGCCATTGAAGATGCTGAGAAAGCCGCCGAACAAGCCATTGACGATGCGATTGCGCTTTTGTGGTCCTATGGTAAGGAATCGAACGCGCTGGGCGTACCGTACACGATAGACAGCCTGAAACGCCGCGCCGTTGAACTTGAGGCGCTAAAGCCAACAGCAATACAGTTTCCAAAGCGGTTCGAGTTGGCAATGGGTGCGTGGGAACATGGCGTTGAGCGCATCGAACTGTTGATTCACAAGCGCCAGAAAGCTATTGCGGCTGAATTAGCAGAGGCAGAAGTGGCAAAACCACACTGGAAAGAAGAACCACTGGCGCCACAAGGCTGGCCAGAAAAAAATTCCTTTACGAACATTGACCGACCACACAACGTGATCAAGCAGCGAGACATTGCAGAGCAAGTGGCGCTGTATTGCGAAAGCTGGGAACAGGCCCAGAAACTAGCAGAGGCCATTGTGTGCGGATACATTCGAGGCGTTCGCACCGTATAGCCAAAGTACAAGCGCTACATTAGGCGGCCGCCATAAAGTACCACCATTACATTGAGCGGCTGGCTACCGTCAAAGTCTAACCAGAACATTAACCAAAGGGCGAAAGCCCTTTTTTCTATTAACCTGCCTGAAATGTGACCCAGATCACTTTATTTGAAGCCATTGTGCTTTAAAGTGGTTGTATACCAAATAAAGCAAAGGGGTTACAGCATGAAAGATTCACTGAAAACAATGTTTGACGAACTAGGCGCGGTTTTTGCTGAAATGGATTCTGTGGTTTTGGCCAATACAATGGAATGGGCGAACAAGCGCGCCGCGCAGATTGCTGAGTATAAGGCGCAGCCGGAATATATAAAGATGAACGCATACGACCGCGCATACAAGGTGATCGAATTGGCAGGTTCAGTGGCATGGTCAAGAGCGCTGGTATACGGAACAGACGAAAGCCGCGTGAAGTATTGCAAAGAATACTGTGAAGCGGTTATAGCGAGCCGCAATGCGAAGATGGTTAAAAAACTTGAGAAAGCTGGCGTTGAAAATGTTTTGTCGTCCTCTTTCACCCACACACGCGATGGTTTCAACGGCGTTTTTGAAGTGAACACAGACAAGGGCAATAAAATCGTTGAGGTCCAAACAGTATTCGCGGGCGGCTATAACATCCAATGCGCGCACCTAAGAGTTTTAACAAAAATCAGATAATAACAACGGGGCGAAAGCCCCAAAGGGGTTCCAAATGAAATCAGTATATGATCCAAAAGACTTTACTGCAGCAATGGTGGCAGAATTTGAGACAGTGGATGCTGGCAAGCCGAATAAAAACCGCTATGCGCTTTATGTTGTTTATACAGCTTTAGAGGAATTGTGGCAGCTAGGCAATAACATCAAAGCAGGTGAAGCAAGTCGTGGCATCCTGTGTTACAGCAGAACAAGAAAAGAACACACTGCCAAAATGGTAGAGTGGAAAGAAAAAATAACAGCGCAGGGCATTACTTTTAAAGCCTAATAACAACGGGGAAAAATCCCCAAGGGGTTCCAAATGAACGGCGAACAGTTTTCATATAATTACGGTAATATGATTTACACGGTAGAGGTTATCGACTTTGATGGCGGCGAACCTGCTTACAGGTCAGGGCACCCAGACAGCTGGACGCCAGCAGAATACGCGACATGGGATTTTATAATTGTTGACGTTCACGCCTGTATGCAAAGTGAATTTGATTTTGAACAGCTTTGCGATGACGATTTTGATTTGATCGAATGGTTGAATGATGACGTAAACGAAAGCATTGAGGCCGCTATGCGAAAAGCGATTGACGAACCAGACGAAGATTTTTTCGATCAGGACGATTACAACGATTGCTACTATGGCGGTTGACAACCAAGGGCGAAAGCCCTTTTTTTGTGTTTGCATGATTCTTGCGTTATCATTTCCGCAATGACTGGCGGTGCTGGTCTAAAATTGTCGGAGACAATAAACGTGAATTTTCCAAAACATGAAATCATTCCCATTTCAAAACTTTCGCCGTTTGAAAACAATTCCCGCACCCATTCTGACGACCAGATTAAACAGGTCGCAAATTCGATAAAAGAATTTGGCTTTACGAATCCGATACTAATAGACGAAAAAAATACGATTATAGCTGGTCACGGCCGCGTTCTGGCAGCAAAAAGCCTCGACATGGCTGGTTTGCCAGCTATAAGGCTTACGGGTTTATCAGACACGCAACGCCGCGCGCTTGTTATAGCCGACAACCAGCTTGCGCTAAACGCCGATTGGGATTTAGACAAGCTAAAATTAGAAATTGAAACACTAGGTGAATTGGACTTCGATATTGATTTGCTAGGGTTCGATGATGACTTCCTGTCAGGGTTGCTTGATGAAGAACCTGTTGACGGGTTAACAGATGAAGACGCAGTACCAGAGCCACCAGAAACACCCGTGAGCGTATTGGGTGATATTTGGCAGCTAGGCAATCACCGATTAATGTGTGGTGATTCAACCAGTATTGACGCTGTTGAAAAGCTAATGGATGGGCATAAGGCTGACATGGTTTTTACTGATCCACCTTATGGTATTAGTATTGTTCAAAACAATCAGATAGGTGGTGGTGGTGCTTTTGGAAAGGGCAAACAAGCAAAGAGTGGCGGCAAGCATATAGCGGCTAACAAATACGCTCCAGTGGCTGGTGATGAGTCAATAGATGTAGCTGTTGATGCTATACAGGTGATTAAAACACTAGGTGCAAAAGTAGAGATTATATGGGGTGGTAACTATTATGCCCAGCACCTAGGCAACTCTAAATGCTGGGTTGTTTGGGATAAGCAGACAGGCGATAGCACTTTTGCTGATGCAGAGCTGGCATGGACTAATCAAGATACCAAAGTAAGAACATTCCAGCATAGGTGGTCTGGGATTTGCAAAGCATCCGAGCATGGAGAAAAAAGAGTCCACCCAACACAGAAGCCAATAGCATTAGCTGAATGGTGTTTTAATATATATGGGCAGAAGTGCGACACAATATTAGATTTATTCGGTGGTTCAGGATTTACACTCATGGCTTGTGAAACAAAAGATAAGAAAGCTTTCGTAATGGAGATGGCAGAACCATATATAGACGTAATCATAAACCGTTGGCAGAAATTTACAGGCAAAGAAGCCATACATATTGAAAGCGGTAAAACTTATAATGAATTATCTATATCGAAAAATGTCGATACAGGTGGCGAATAATGGCCTTTGAAATCACAGATGAAGTCATAAGACAGGTAGAAGCACTCGCAGCGCAAGGGTTAAGCGAAGAACAAATAGGCTCTGTTATAGGTTGCAGCAGGGAAACTATAAGACGAAGAAAGAATGATAATGAGGCTTTTGAGGCATCTATAAAAAGAGGAAAACATAAAGGCGTCGCCAAAGTCACCAATGCTTTGTTTCAGAAAGCAGTAAAGGGTGACAACGTGGCAATGATATTCTTTCTAAAGAACCGCGACCCAGACAACTGGCGTGATCGAGTTGAAAATGTTGTGACAGCAAACCACACAGTAAACAAAATCGAGATCGAAGTTATTGGCGGCGATGCAGACCTTACGGATTAAGGCGACACAGCCTCAAGCACGGTTTCTGGCAAGCCAAGCCAAGTACCCATTGTTCTGCGGCGGCTTTGGTTCAGGCAAAAGCGAGGCGATGGCGAACAGGGCGATGATGGACGCAGCCGAAGCGTCTGACGCTATGATAGGGTTATACGCACCGACTTATGACCTTGTGCGACTAATAACGGCGGCTAGGATGCAGCAGAAACTTTCTGAACATGGCATACGTTACAATTATAATCAGTCCGAAAACGTCATATACACCAGCAATACGCAATTTGGTGATTTCATTCTAAGAACCTTAGACAATCCAGCACGAATCGTTGGTTATCAGACGTATCGGTCACACGTTGATGAACTGGACACATTGCGCCCGAATCACGCACGAACCGTCTGGAATCAAATTCTTGCGAGAACCAGACAAGTACCAAAGGGAATGACACCAGAAACAGTATTCAACCGTGTAAGCGCTTACACAACGCCAGAGGGTTTCAAGTTTTGCCATGACAGATGGGTAAAAAATGCCAGTGACCTTTACCAGATTGTTAAGGCCAGCACTTATTCAAATCCGTATCTACCGAAAGATTACATTGAATCGTTAAAGGCATCGTATCCAGCGCAGCTAATTGCGGCCTATATCGAAGGCGAATTTGTGAACTTGACCAGCGGTGCTGTTTACCCAGATTTCGACCGCCGCCAAAATGCTTGCTACACTACCGCCACAGCAACAGAACAAATTCATGTTGGCATGGATTTTAACGTCAATAATATGAGCGCGGCTGTTGTGGTTATCCGTGACGGCGAACCGCATTTTGTTAATGAATTGACTGGGATTCGAGACACGCCAGCCATGATTGAAGCTGTCGCCGAATTGTACGGTAAAGATCGAGTGACGATTTATCCAGACGCCAGCGGTAGAAATGCGAGCAGTAAAGGCGCATCATTGACCGATATTGCTTTATTACGGGCGCACTTTACTGTATACGCAAAGAAACAGAACCCAAGAATCAAAGACAGAGTGCTTGCCGTGAATGTTAAAATATCGAAACGTGAATTGCGGGTTAATGTTGATCATTGCCCTGAATTGGCGAACGGACTAGAGCAACAAGCATACGATAAAAATGGAATGCCCGATAAAACGGCGGGCGTTGATCACGTTCTTGACGCGGCTGGCTATGTCATTCACTGGCTGTTTCCGATTGAGCGCCCCAGCAGCGGAATAATTGAAACGATTGGAGTTTAAAAATGCCTATTGATACCAGAAACCCTAGCTACAACGGCGAACAGTGGGCACAGATGCGCGACTGTTTTGCTGGTGATTCAGTGATAAAGAGCCGCAAGGATTTATACCTAACGCGCGCGGCTGGTCAGTCAGATGACGAATACAGCAAGATGCTGAAACGCGCTTTTTTCCTGCCTGTGCTTTCGCGCACTATTTCAGAAGTGACCGGAAACATAATGCGGAAACCTGTGCAGGTCGAACTGCCTGATTCGCTGCAGCCGATGATAAAGGATGTGGGAAACGGTAAGGACCTGAACACTTTCACGGCGGGTTTGATTGACGAACTATTGCTTACCAGTCGGCGTGGCATTCTTGTTGATTTCGATGACGCAAAGAAACAGGCGGCGTTTCGTTCATACAGCGCGGAATCAATCATTAACTGGTCAGATGATTTCATCATATTGCGCGAACCGTTTCTGGTTTCGGATCCAGATGACAAATACAATCTGGTCGAGGCTGTCGAGTATCGAGAACTTACCCGTGACGATGACGGATTTTATATGCAAAGGGTTTGGAGGGCTGACGGCGACACCTATGTTGCTGGCGAACCTATTTACCCGACCAAGCTGGGCGATAAGTTAACTGATATTCCTTTTGTCTTTGTGAACCCTATCGACAACACGCCAGCGATTAAGAAACCCGTTTTCAAGGATCTGGCTGACGCAAATTTGCAGCACTATCAGGTGTACAGTGACTTGCGGCAGGTTATCCAAGCGACCACGCACAAGCCAACATTCCTTTTCATGGATGGCAAACCGCCGACCACTATCAAATATGGCATTGGTGGGCTTAATCACATTCCAGACAGCGCTGGCCACGCCGAAGTTGTAAGCGATCAGGGCGGAATTTCGGAATATCTTTCTGTGCTTGATAAGCTTGAACACCAAATGGCCGCACTGGGCGCACGGGCGTTGCAAGCCAAGCGCGCACAGGTACAGACCGCAGAGAGCGCACGGGTTGAGCAATCAGGCGACAGCGCCACGCTTATGACCATCTCCGACAGCGTTGAATCGGCACTTATCAAGGCGTTTGAATTGGCGGCTGGGTTTTTGGGTGTTGACGAAAGCCAGATTGACATAAAAGTAAACAAAGATTTCATCGAGGGCGAATTGGATGCGGCAATGGTTGGCGCGTTATTGCAAGCGATCAACACGAACAGAATGAGCCAGCGCACTTTCACTGAATACTTACAGCGCGGCGAAATTGTTACAACCAGCGTTGATGAAGAAATTGAGCGCATTGAAAATGGATTCTGATACATTCCTGATTGACGCGGCAGCGCGCCACGCGCACTGGTTGGAGCGCTACAAAACACAGCGGTCAAATGTCGCGCTGAGGATGATGGCACAGATCAAAAAGGAGATTATCGCTGAGATTGCAAATGGCACGGTTTCGACACTGGCCCAAAGCAAGGACCTAGAGAGCAAGATAGATAGGATCCTAAGTGACGGGCTGGAAAAGGTCACAGCAGAAATCACGGTTGAACTAAAGTCCTTTGGTGTGTCACAGGCAGGGTTTGAAGTGATGACGATACAGGGAGCGGCAGCCGGAGCGGTTAAGGTTACCAAGCCAACCGCATCGCAAGTCTGGGCGCTTGCCAATACCAGACCATTCAACAATAAGCTATTGAAAGAAACCTATGCAGAATTTACTGATGAAAGTCGGAAAGTGATCAGGAACACAGTCAGGCGCGCATTTTTTGAGGGTTTCGCCATGACTGACTTGATTAAGGAATTGAAAGGATCGAAAGAAATGGGCTTTAATGACGGCACATTTTCTGGAATTGACCGCAAACTTAAAATGCTTGTATCAGGTTCGGTTAGCCACATGGCGAATGCGGCGCGTTCTAAGGTCTATGAGGATAATTCTGACCTAGTGACACACGTTCGATGGCTTTCAACGTTAGACAGCAGAACAAGCGGCGTGTGTAGGGGTTTGGACGGCCAGTTGTTTGAAGTTGGCAAGGCGCCGAACATACCGTTGCATCCTAATTGTCGCAGTACGACAACAGCGGTCATTGATCCACAGTATTCAAAAAGAAATCGGAGTCTTTCAGTCAGGCCGACCAAAGGCGCTGACGGTGCTGGAAAGTTTAAAGGGGCCGGAAACTATTCAGACTGGTTACGGAGCCAGCCGAAATCGTTTCAAGAAGATATTCTTGGCAAAAAGAAAGCCGCGCTTTTCAGAGACGGCGGGCTTGAAATGAAAAATTTTATACATGACGAAAAAGAACTGTCGATGGCAGATCTGGAGAGAAACTACCCGAAAGCGTGGGAAAAAGCAGGGCTTTAGAAACTAACGCTGGCGCGGCGCGCTGGCAAACCCAACGGAGTTGGAAACTATGAAAAAGAACGCATTGCTACAATATAAACTGAACCGAAAGACCGATGACGATGACAAGGGTGGCGGCGGTGGTGGTGACGAAACCATTGAATCGCTAAAGGCCAAGCTGTCAGAGTTTCGAGATAACAACATAAACTTGACGAAAAAGCTGGCAGAAGTCGAGGGCATTGGCGCACAGTTTAACGCATTCAAAAAGCAGTTTGATGGCATCGACCCCGAACAAGTGAAAGCGATGCAGGAACAGCAGCGCAAGATTGCCGAAAAAGAATTGATTGATCGCGGCGAACTTGAAACGGTGCTGGCCAAACGCATGGAATTAGCAACCAGCGATTTTACCGGCAAGATGGGCGCGAAAGACGCCGAACTTGAAAGGCTAAAGGCCGATTTGTACAAAGTGAACAAGCGCGTGAACATCGACAGCGCGGCGGCAAAGGCAATGGCAGACCAGAGAATTAACCCTGTTTTGCATGATGCGGTTTATTCAATGATCGGCAGCAAATTTACGTTGGCAGACGATGGCAGTGTGGTCGCTTATGACGACAAAGGCCAGATTTTGCACGGCGCAGATGGCGGAAACTTGACCATCGCGGGCTTTGTGGCTGGGCTTGATGGTTATTATAAGACCCCAAGCAGCGGCGGCGGTTCGCGTGGTTCAGGCGGCGGCAGTGGTGGTGGTGGTGAAAACAGATCCAGCCGCGAGAATATACGCGCTGGACTTGGCGACTTATAGCGCTTGACCCCGATCAATTTTTTCGCTATATAAGGGAATACAAAAGGGCGCGCGGTGTGCGCCTACCTATCAGCGGCGTTGATGGGGAAAGTAAATAAATCATTTATTTTTCAGCGCCGCTTATGGTGTCTGAAATCACAGAAAAAAGGTGAATTATCATGGCATCATTAACATTAGCAGAAGCGCAAAAACGCATTTCAAACCAGCTTATCAAAGGCGTGGTTCAGGACGTCCTTACAACAAACCCAATGTGGAATATGCTACCGTGGATTGGCTACGAGGGCGCAGCGGTTGGCATTAACCGTGAAGACACTGGCGGCGATGCGCAGAACTTGGCAGTCGGCGGCACTATCACGGCAAAGGGCGCACAGTCTACCGTACTGGATTACCACACAGCGGTTACCACCATTGGTGACGTTGAAATGAACGGCCTTGTTAAAATGCAGGGTTCAATGGCTGACCTGTTGGCCGATGAAATTTCAAGCAAAGCCAAAGCGGTTGGCCGTCTGTTGCAGACTGGCATGGCCACAGGCACAGGCACAAGCCCACAGTTAAACTCTTTTCATTCATTGTGCGATGCGAGCCAATTCACAACCGCCAGCGCTGGTCAGGCAATCTCTTTTGAGTTGCTGGACGAGGGTCTTGACCTTGTAAAAGCCAAAGATGGCGAAGTTGATTACATCGTTATGCACGGTCGCACTTTGCGCGCATACCGCGCATTGGTTCGCGCACTTGGCGGCGTGAATGAAACTGTCGTTTTCGATATGGGCAACGGCCGCAAGCGTAACGTAGACGTTTACAACAACATTCCAATTTTCCAGAACGACTATCTTTCTGTCACTGAAACAGCAAACGGCGCGGCGCTTACCACTGGCGCGTTAACGTCTGTTTATTGCGGCACGTTCGATGACGGTTCAAAGAAAGTTGGTTCGGGCATGATTTACCCAGCTGGCGCGTCAGTAGGCTTTGACGTTGAATCAATCGGCAAGTCAGAAACCAAGGATGACGAAATCTGGCGCGTGAAGTCATATTCAAACTTTGTGAACTTCAACCGCCGTGGCTTGGCGCGTATCACTTCAATCAACAACTAGAATTGACACGTTGAAATAGAAATAATGAGGGGCGCACTTAGCGCCCTTTTTCAAATCAAAAGTGGGAAATCAAACGATGAAAATTCAATTGGTAAGGGATCCACGATATAAAGCCCGCGGCGGCAAGCATTACGGCATCCAATTTGATGAAAACGATCAGGCAGAAGTTGACGAAAAACTTGTTGGCAGCTTGCTAGATGCTGGAAAGGTCATTGATAAAACAGAAATGAAAAAGGCGAAAGCCAAAATCGCTATCAATAAAGCTTAAGGAGTGCGAGCGATGTTAATCAACGGCAAGCCAGTAAGCAGCAAGAACGCGTTGCCAGCAGCGCTGACAGACTACGCTGGACTTTCGGCGCACAATACGATTTTTGGCGAAACTACCGTTGGCAATCGGCGTGATTACATTAGCTCAAATTTTAACTGGGGCGTTTCGACCCGTGACGGCGTAAAGACCACAACAGGCACAGGCGCTATTGGAAAGACGGCAGACCCCAAACAGGCGTCACTGGCATCGTTTAGCACTGGTGTTGGCGTTGGTTCTGCAGAATATATTACGCTGGATTCAATACGATACCGCGCTGGCCACGAAATTGTTTCAAATTTCACAGCGGCGTTTGAAAACGCACAGGCCGGAGTTGATTCAAAGATTGGTTTGGGTGACACAGATAATCGTTTGGCGCTGGGCTTTCAGGGCACTGTTTTTGGTATCTGGCACAAGAACGGCGGCACTGAAACTTTCATACCGCAATCAGAATGGAACGGAAACAGGCTGGACGGCACAGCAGACCGTGACGAGTTTTTTGTTGATTGGGCTGGCTTGAATGTTTTTAAATTGCAGTTGGGATATTTAGGAATTGCGCCAATTGTCTTTTCGATGTATTGCGGTTTCAACATTGGCTGGCAAGTCTTGCATGTAATTGATCTCACGAACAAAAGCCCAGCAATTACGCATGTAAGTAACCCGTTTTTGAAGCTACAATCCAAGATTCAGCGCGCCAGCGGCAGCGGAACGAATGCGCGCATTTTAACTGGTTCATGGCGCGGCGGTGTTATTGGTTCAGATGGCGAAGATAATTCAAGCGACCGCTGGAACGTGTACAGCATGACGGGCAAAACGTTGGCGACAGGTAGAAACAACATTTTCACGCTGAAAAACATTGGCACCTTCAATGGCACGGCCAACGCAATCAGGGTACAGATGGCCATCGTTTCAATCGCTGTAGACGGCAATAAGTCTATCGAGTTTCGGGCAACGAAAAACGCCATTGTCACTGGATCTTATGCAGACATAGACACGGCGAACAGCGTGGTGCAGGTTCTTGTTGGTGGCGCAGCGCCCACAAACGGCGTTATCGGTGCCGGCACTGTTCACGGAAAAGTTTCATCGCGCCGTGATGACGTTCGAGGCACTGGATTTTACATGCGACCGAACGAAACATTGACCTTTGAAGCGGTGCCAGAGGGCGCATTTACTGGCACGGTTTCGCTTTCGGTTCGTTGGATTGAGGAGTTTTAAATGGCTGTAATAATTGGCACAGATTCATATACAGACGAGGCGGCGCTTTCCGCATACGCGGCGGCCAGAGGGCTGACGATTGCGGGTGACACGACACAGCTTTTGCTACGCGCAATGGATTTCATTGAAACGCGCAGTTTTGTTGGAACCAAAGCCACTAAAGTACAACCGTTACAATGGCCGCGCAGTGGCGTGACAATAGACGGTTGGAGCGTGGCCAGTGATGAAATACCTGCAAAGCTGGTAAAGGCGCAGATAGAAGTTGCACTATCAATGGACGCATCAAGCGACCCAATGGCCACAGAGGGCAGGGCGATTTCATCGACCACCGTTGGATCTGTGTCTGTCACTTACGCAGACAAAAGCGAGGTGTCACGGCCAAAGATTGACATGGCGCTTGTTGGCTTGGTCCGTGATGGCATTGAAGTGGTGTTTATATGAACTACGGCGAACTGACGATCATGGCCAGTGGCCTGTTGAAAGAATTCGGCGCGGAATTTACTTTCGAGAGAGCGACAGAGGGAGCATTTAGCCCTACCACTGGCGACATGATACCCGTTATTACAACGTGGACCGGATACGGTGTTATTGGTTCGTTTGATTTCGCCCATGTCAATGAGACAATCAGGCAGGGTGATTTCCGTTTGACGCTTGAGTCAACAACGGTACCGCCAATGGTAGGCGACACAGTGAATGGTTTCACCATCGTAAACGTGGCGGCGGTGGTGCCAAACATGCAGGAGGTTATTGTTTATGAGTGCCATTGTAGACTTTAAAAAGATCTCAGACGCGATAGGCGGCGACATTAGGAAACACATTCAAGCCTATGCGCTTGAACTGGGCGCCTCAATCTTAGAAAGAACACCTGTGGATGTTGGTATTGCGCGAAATTCATGGTTTTTTGAATTGAACGCCGTTCCGAAAGCAGAGGCAAGATTTCCGTCAGACTATAAAGAACTAAAAAAACAGAATAAATCGGTAAAAGATAGCGATTCAGTGAATTCTTTGCGAAAGGCAGTCAAAGATTACAAGCTGGATGACACTTTTTACATCGTGAACCGAACGCCATACATCGTTTATATAGAAAATGATTTCGGTGTCGTCAAGGGTGCTATCGACCAAGCCAGAATTGAAATGTCAGATACAATTAAAACGGCGGGATTATTATAATGGCTACTCATTACGCGGATATTTCAGCAGCATTGGACAGCAGACTAAATGATTTAGGCGTTCCAGTAGCATGGGAGAATGTTTCACATTTCCCTGCAGATGATATATGGATCCAGACGCAAAACATGACTACCGACACGACACAGGCCGAACTGGGCATGAATGGCGCGGATCGGACAATAGGGATTTACATTTTAAAGGTTTGGGGAAAAGCTGGGTTAGGCAAGGGCGCCATAATTAGAATGGCGGATACAGTATGCGACCACTTCCCGCGTGGCGGAGTTTATTCAAACGGCGGGGTTGACGTAAGAATTAGGCGCAACAGGATCGGGCAGATCACAAGCTATGAAAGCAAAGTGATGATGGCCGTGGAAATTTACTATGAAGCATATACAGCAGCGCGATAGCATTCGCCAGTTTTTGCGGTATTATGAATAAAACTTAATTGAGGTACACGACATGAGCAAAGCAGTTGGCGCACAACACGAAACGGATTATGTGGTCGAATCAGTTTTCGGAACGACCCCAGCGACCCCAGCGATGACACCAATTCGGCACACTGGTTTCACTTTGGGATTAACTAGATCGGCAATACAAAGCGCTGAATTACGCGCTGACCGTCAAATCACTGATTTACGTCTTGGCAACAGATCCGTTGCTGGTGACGTCAGTTGTGAATTTTCCTATGGCACCTTTGACGACTTTCTTGCCGCTTCACTTGGCGGAACGTGGGCGACTGGTGTTCCTATTGCTGGAACGGACCAGCTAAAGGTTGGCGAACTACTGCCAAGCTATACTTTGCGCCGTTGGTTCAGCGATATTAATGTTTTTGAAGTTTTCACAGGCGTCAGATTTTCTGGTATGTCTATGAGCATACAGCCAGACGCAATAGCGACAGTGACATTCAGTTGCATTGGCAAGGATAAAGCAAATTCTGACATTTCTGGCGCTACCAAGAACAGCGCAACGACAAATTCACCTTTGACTGGCCACGAAATTGGCACAATCAAAGAGGGCGGTGTCACTTATGCTGGAATGACTGGAATAGATCTGTCACTTGATAACGGAATCGAAGCGGCTTTTGAACTTGGATCCAGCAGCAGCGGTGACCATACGGTAAGTCAGTCCAATGTTACCGGCACGGTTACCGCTTATTTCACCAGCGCTGCCTTGCTTGATAAGTTTATCAACGAAACTGAATCGAGCCTTGAATTTACCCTGACCGATGTGGACGGGAATGCGGTTCGTGTGTTGCTGCCGCGCATAAAATTCACTGGTGGTCAGCCTGATGTTGGCGGAGCGGGCGCGGTGTTGCTTTCAATGCCTTTTCAGGCGCTTTATGACACCGTTACTGGAACAAACCTACTCATTGAAAGGACCCCTGTCTAATGAACTTTGACGAATTCATTGAAAAGCATGGAACGGCCACAAAGCAGGGTGCTGGCGCCAAATTACCAATTGGCGATACTGGTGAATTCTTGCTGGTGGTTGGCTTAGAGTCAAAGATTGGCCAAACCGCGTCTTGGGATATGGCGCGCATGAACAAAGCCAGCGTGAATTTTGCGGAAGATATGCGGGCTTTATATGCGCGGCTAGTCATTGGCTGGTCATTCGATGACAAGATGACCCACAAAAAGGTTGTCAGGATCTTTGAAGAACGTCCAGCGCTAATGGGCGAGGTAGTGGAGTTTGCGCAGAACAGTGAAAATTTTACTACGCCCTAATACCAGAACTGGTGGCCTTTGCTAAACATGAATTAGCACTGGCCACCAAAGTTGGTGAAAATGGGGCGACAAGAAAAGAGCATTTTGAAAAGCTAAAGCGCGGCGGCTATGCCGTACCAGAATTAGAAAACGCACCAGAATTACCTGAAAGGCTTTCATATTTGTGGGCGGCTTATCTTAGTATGATTAATTCTGGCTGGCCGCTAGGATTTGAGGAGGTCCGAGCGTGGAGCGACATGACTGGCGCTGCATTACTTGGATGGGAACTGACAGCGATAGTTAGCGTCGAAAACGCGAGGAAAGAGAGCCATGGCTGATTATGAGCAATCTGTTGTTGTAGAGATAGAAACAACGGGCGGAAAAGCCGCCATAAAAGAACTGGATGGCGTTGGCAAAGCAGCTGACCGTACAGAAGAACACGCACAGGACCTTTCAACCACACTATCAAACCAGCTTACAAAATCAATGGACGGCGTTGCGCGCCATGCCAATTCTGTCAAAGATGGAATGAAGAAAATAGGCAAGTCCATGGCAGTCGTTGGCGGCGCCGCTATTGCGGCCACAGCAGCGCTGGCGAAACTCACCTTGACCCATGCTGGCAACGCCCGTGAATTGAAGAACATGGCAGACATTGCCGGACTAAGTACAACGGATTTGCAGGAGTGGGGCTACGCCGCCAAAGGCGTTGGCATGGACATGGATGGGCTGTCTCAGGTTTTGATGGACTTCAATGACCGCGTTGGTGATGCTGCCATTGGCAGTGGACCGCTGATGGATTTCTTGGAACAAGTCGGACCACAGGTCGGAGTGACGTTGGCGGATTTCCAGCGGTTGTCATCGTCTGAGGGCTTGCAGCTTTACGTTTCCAGCTTAGAAAAGGCGGGTAAAAGCCAGCAGGACATGACTTTCTATATGGAATCAATGTCTGGCGGCGCGACAAAGTTATTGCCATTACTAACCCAGCAGTCAGAAGAACTGAATCGACTAAGAGATCGAGCGAGGGCGCTTGGAATCGTAATGTCGGAAACTGACCTTGCACAGCTGGCCGCCAGTGGGAAATCATTCAGTGACATTGGAGAGATTTTCACAGCGACAATGGCGCGCATTTCCACAGCATTGGCACCACTGATTACGCATTTTTCAGAAAAATTCACTGACGCCGCAATTGAAGCGGGCGGATGGGAACAGGCAACACAAAACGCCATTAGTAAAATCATTATGGGTTTTGGTCGTTTAGTCGATGCTTTCAGGCCGCTGGTGAAAGTTTACGAGACTATGAAGCTGGGGATCCAAACAGTCAGCTGGGTTTTTCTTAAAGCGTTTGAGAATTGGGCAAAGATATTTGACATGACAATGCACATCATGTCGAAAGGCTGGAAATTGTTCATTGACGGTATAAACGCTGGTGCCACATGGTTAGCAAACAAAGGCGCTGGCTTTTTCATGCCAATGGCCAAGGGCGCCGATGCAGTTTTCGCAAGCGTGAACGAATTGTTCAATTCCTTTATCGCAAAATATAACAAAGTTGCTGGTTTTTTAGGCATGACCCCGCTGGAATTTTCTATTTCTGATGGTGGTTCGATGCAAGCGCGGCTTGATGCGCTGATTGGCGGCGAAACATTGATTGCGCCCATAGCCATGCCCGAATTTGTATCAAGCGCGGCCACGGTCCAACTGGGCGAAATGGCCGACAAAATGTTTGCTGGCATGGTTGATACAGCAAATTCTTTGGGCGATTTTTCATCCACTGGTGATCGTTTGGTTAAAAGTTTTAACGACATTAGCGATGCGGCCAGAGCAAAGGCGGCAGCGGCGGTTGAGAGTGACAACAAAATTGTTGAAAGCGCAGAACAGGCGGCGGCAAAGTTGGAAGAAATTTCTAAGTCTAACTCGATCAGTTGGGCCGAGAGTATGCGAAGTCGCGCTGGCAAAGAACAGCGATCAAAAGACAAGGATGACGATGCAAAGCTAAAAGCTGACCAGCTGAAAGCAGAAGAAACACTTGCTGACCAGAAACTTACCGTGACAAATGGCTTAATGAGCGCCATAGATGCGGCGATGGCGGCTGGATCTGAAAAGGAATTTAAACGCGGCAAAGATGCAGCGATTGCAATGGCCGTTATTAACACAGCACAAGGCGCGACAAAGGCATTCGGTCAGGGTGGTTTTTGGGGATTTGCGGCGGCGGCGGCAGTGATTGCGGCTGGTATGGCGCAGGTAAACAAGATCAAACAGACCAAATTCAAAGGCGGCAGCGGTGGCGCGGCAAGCGTTCCGTCAGCACCAACGCTTTCCGGTCAGGATAGCGGATCAGGCGGTGCAAGCAGTCAGGCTGGATCTACAACACAGTCAGTTTCGATCAATATCACAGGCGGCAGTTTTGGTTCTGGTGCTGGTGATGACGTTATTGCATCCCTGAAAGACTTTTTCAGCCGCGATGGTGTATTATTTGACGGTGCAAGCACACAAGGGCAGGTTATAGCAAATGGTTGATATTACTTATGTGGCAAAACGGGCGCTGGTCAATGATCCGGCTACCGTCCTAACTATATCGGTTGGCCTGACAGCATACGATAGATCCACTGAGGCCAAAAAGTCACAGGCTGTTTCATTGGGTGGTGTTATGCAATCAACGCTTCACAGCATAATCAACACTTGGTCAATTTCAACGACACCGATAGATCCACTGGATCAGTCACAGTTTGATGAATTCATTTATTCAACGATCAACAGCGAATATTTCGACATTCTTGATTTCGATGACGGAACGATTCGGACGGTTCAGAGAGTTGGGCCGCATTCACGGAACAGGGTGGGAACGTCAGTTAACCTATTCACATACAGCTTCACAGTCCGAGAGGTTCAATAAATGCGATCATTCGGCAGCGATTTCATGGAGGCAAACAACCAGCTGGACCGTTCACCACGTTTGGCCGCTAAGATAACAAACAGCACTGGTGCGTTCTGGTTGGTCAGTCACAGCGATGTTGAGACATTAGGTGAGCAGTATACAGGAATCATGGAGCAGGGCCTCACAGGGCAAACCATAGAGCCTGAAAAGAGCATTTCAGTATTGGGCAGCATGGCTATTGAGACTGTTGATAATGGTTTTACAGAAAAGATGCGCGCCATTCTGACCCAAAACGAAACAATCATAGGCGATAAGGTCGAAGTCTGGATTGGCTATCAAGAAATGGACTTTGCTGACTACCAGCTTTTGGCAACGTACTGGGTTGACGGGGTTGATAACGATTTTAAGTCCTACACGTTAAGGCTGATCGACACACAACGATTCATTAAAAGATCGATATTTTCAAAGAAGTCCACACAGCTTTTCAAAAGTATCAAATCAACGGAAACTTTCAGCACCATTGAAGTCATTTCGACAGAGGGTTTCGAGTTGGTCGCGCATGACGGCGACTGGGCTGACGCGCCGAATTTATCTGTGGGATACCTGAAAATAAACGGCGTTGATTCAGCTGGAACTGACGTCTTCGAGGTATTGCGGTATACGGGCAAAACAGCGACAACATTCACAGGCGTTTCGCGTGGGGTGTTAGGCACAAAGCGCGTGACGGGAAAAGGCACAGAAGATGGTGATGGTGCGGTTTCACAGGTCGAAGAATTCATATACCTTGACTTGAACATCCCAAAGATGGCAATGGCGATAATGACTGGCGACCTTTATGGTCAGGCTGGCGGCAGATTGCCAGCGCATTGGCATTGCGGGCTGACTGCCGACAAAATAGATCTGTTGTCGTTTGAAGAAATTGGCGCCGATTTGTGGTCGGTCCCGCTGTCGTTCATGAACCCAAAAGTTATTGATGGAAAAATGTTTCTTGCCACGCAAGTAATGCGGCCAGTGAATTTATTTCTAAAGGTTGACCAGTATGGAGAACTCTCATTAAGACGGTTCGCAGCGATTTATCAGAAATCAATTCCAGATGGCTTTCTTGATCAAACCAATACGATAGAGTTTAGCGGAGTCAAACGCGAAGCCAAAGGGCTGAAAAACCGATTTGAAATTCTTTGGGAATGGCGCCATGAACATGAAAAACATGCGCGGCGATCAATCTTTATTGACCAAGATTCTATTGAAAGAAACAATTTCACCAGCGAGATTTTGACGATAAAGCTGGACGGAGTGCGGAACAGATCGAAAGATATTCAACACACGCTGGAACAATTCGCCGAGGGGATCCGCGCCCGATATTCAAACCCAGCAATCAACGCGACCGCAAAAGTTTTTCTGTCTGATGCTGTGCAATACGAGGTTGGCGACTTGGTTCTTGTGTCGTTGCCTTACCCTGATTTTGCAGACACAGACACGCTAGAAACGACAATGGAAGTGCAAGGAGTTTCAATTGATTTCGTCAGAGGCACGGCGGAGTTGAAACTTTTAGGTTCGTCAGGCCAGCCAACAGCAATAGATTTTGACCATGGCGCGGATCCGACAGAATTGGATCACACAGGCTGGACGGAACTGGTGGGTGCGTTAACCGCTGGCGGGCTGGTCAATGGCACTGGGTTTGCGGTAGTTGGTAACACGCTTGAATTGATGCAGGATTTCACATTGACTGGCGGCCCTACAACGGCCAGCGGGCGTTATTGGTATGACGGAAACATAAAGATCCTAACTGGCATCACGCTGACAACGACATTGAATACAACCATCGATTGTACAGATCTCACTTTGGCAGGTACGGCAAGCATTACGTCAAAAGGGAACGGGCTGGCTGGCGGTAGCGGTATGATAGCTGCAAAGAACGACTGGACTGGCGTCAGGGGTTCGCGTGGGTTTTACGGCGGAGCCGATTCAGCGATGGAGGGGATTGACCGGATCTGGGGATTTTTCTCAACCAAAATGTCGCGCGATGCTTATCGCCCATCATCCGCCAATGTTTCAGCCGCATATAATTCAGTAAAAACAATCATTCTGAGTATAAACGACAGCAATCAGATCGTTGGATTGCCAACCACATTATGCGGATCCAGCGGATCTGGTGGTGCCCGTGGCCGATTCATAACCAACGCAACAGGTAGCAAGATTTATTATGCTGGCGGCGCTGGTGGCAGTAGTGGCGGCGGGATCGTGATTGTTTGCGACAACGTCTTTGCAGACGCAAGCGCGACAATTATCACAGACGGCAATGATGGCAGTCTTGGAACAGCGGGTTCCCAGTTTTGGGCAGGTTCAGGCGGCGGCGGTTATGCTGGCGGTTTGGTGGTGCTTATAAAGAAAAAGACGAGTCCAATGCCAAGCATTTTTAGCAACGTTTCGATGAAAAGCGGCAATGTTCCAGTTGGCGGAATTCTTGCTGGCGGCGCAGATGGCGTGTCTCAAATGGCAGATCACGGCGCTTGGCTAATACGAGATTATACATGGACGCCATACAGAACATCCGCGCAGAAAAACGCATCGAACGCTGACTGCAGCGCGGCGCTTTATGTTGCACGGCGATTGATGAAACCGAGTGCAGCGGTTCAGGTTCTTGGCGCAAATTCAGACGGCAATTGTAGCGCGCCAGTGGCGCTGTCGCTTGTTTATACGCCAGACGAACGCAATGATTCACATGGTTACATAACGGCCACAGCAACGCCGCCAAACGACCCAGATTACTCATACACCAAGTTTTGGTATACGAGATCCGCTGATGCCGCAACAGTTGGCTATGAACCGACAACGCTGACGCCGTGCGATCACGATTTGAATGAAGAAAACTCCTTTCGTGTTCCTGTTTCTGTTTCTGGTGTAAATAATTATTACGTTCTGGCCAGATCGGTTTCAAAAAATGGCGCGGTAGAAACAACGGGTATTTCTAGCGTTTTGGTTGTGGGGCTTGCTGAAAAATTCCTGATTTCAACGACACCGCGAATGGATATTTCTGACCGCACTGTTACATACGCGCAAAGCCTTTCGTCAGTCATCGAAATTTTGTGTAATGATGGCGGGAATAGTTTTGTTAAGCAGTTTGAAATTGAATACAAAAGATCCTTTGATTCGACATATAAGAGTTTGGGAGCGCAAACCAACAAATTTTTCTCAATTGTGAACGCTGGCGTCAATATTACATACAACATTCGCGCACGGTCCATTTCATTCGATGGCCAAAAGTCTAATTGGCGCGATAGAAATTATCAGGTAGTTGGCCAGATCACATCGCCCGATGACGTAGTTGGACTTTCAGCAACAGTTTTGGGGAACCAAATTTTCCTTTCATGGGATGCTGTAAGTAATCCAGACCTTTCGCATTATCGCGTCAGGTATTCCAGCAGGACTATTGACGCCTCGTACTCAAACGCGCAGGACTTAATTGAAAAAGTTGCGCGGCCAGCGGTGTCTTGTTTTGTTCCGGCTATGACTGGCACATATTTCGTTACGGCGGTTGATAAGCTAGGGCAGCGATCACTTGCACCAGCCAGCGTGATTATAAAAACAGACATATCCACATCGAACCAGATGAACCTGATTACAACCATTTCAGAGGCGCCAGCGTTCGCTGGTACGCTTGAGGATCTGGCTATCGTGGACGGTTCTTTACAGCTTACATCGTCAACCATTTTCGATGAAGCGGCTGGGGTTTTCGATGCGGGTTCTGGATTATTCGATGCTGGCGCTGGATCCATTGCGCCGCTTGGGTATTACTATTTCGCCAATTCATTCGATCTGGGCGCGGTTTTCACATCGCGTATTTCGTCAGATATTGACATTGAGCGAATTGATTATGTCGATTCATTCGATTCAGCACAGGGGCTTTTTGACTATCATGCTGGTTATGTTGATGGCGATTCTGACAATTTTGATGACACTACTGTCACAGTTGAGATGCGAACAACATTGGATGACCCGCTTGTTGCACCAGTTTGGTCGCCGTGGCAGCAAATCATCATTGGTGATGCAACGGCACGGGCTTTTGAATGGCGCGCTGTTATGCAGTCAAAAGACGTACTGGCAACAGGCACCATTTCAACGCTTGATGTAATTATTGACATGCCAGATAGCGATCAGGCTGGCGGCAACATTGTCACTCCAGTTGGGCCGCAAGTGGTGGTGTTTGAACGGCCATTCAAAGAGATCAGAGCGATTGGGATCACCACACACTTTGCACAGTCTGGCGATTACTTTAATATCACCAATAAGACGAACGCAGGGTTCACCATAGAATTTTATAACGCAGCGGCCACAGTGGTCAGCAGAACATTCGACTACATTGCCAAGGGCATTGGCAGAGGATCATAAAAGATGAGCCAACATGATTACGTCATAGACAACCAAAGTTTCCCGCAGACGCGCGCCGACTGGAATGCGCTCGCTGATGCTGTGAAAACTTCAAATTCTGGATTGCTTGAGCCAACAACGACCGCGCCATTCATGCCGTGGTTTGATACAACATTGAACGTGTTGAAAATCCGCAACGCTGATGACACAGCATGGCTGACAGAGGGCACAGCGCGCTACGCCAACACAGGAACGGCAGCTGGTGAGATCCCGCTTAATTCCGACTTGCCAGTATTCGGAACGGCAGCGGCGGCAGACGTCACCACATCGACAACAGACAACACGGCGGGCAGACTGGTGAAAGTCGGTGATGATGCAAGTGTTGTTCTTGATGTTTCTGGTATCGCCGGCGGCGGTGCAAGCGGTTCCGATGTTAATAGAAACTGGACCAGTGAAAGCCCAGCTACTTTCACAACTGGAACGGATAACGTTCAGGTCGGTTATCAGGGCGGCGGTTCGCGGCAGGGAACCAATTCTGTTTTCGTTGGATCGAAAGCGGGCAGTCAGACCTACATGGGAACGGACATGGTTGCCATAGGCCATAAGGCCATGGAATTGAACACAGGTTCAGCCATTCAAGCTATTGCAATTGGATCGAACGCAATTGGCCTAGCCACAAATGTTGGGCGGTATTGCATTGGCATTGGCGGATATTCGTTAAAAGGCGCCACTGGATATGAAAACGTTGCAGTTGGATTTAATGCTGGCAACAAAGTTGTGAATGGCGCGTATAATACGTTATTAGGTACTGACGCTGGTCAAGGTTTCATTACTGCCAATTATGTTACCGCAGTTGGAATGAGTGCTATTGGATTCACCGCTGCCGATGCTGGCCACAGCACCACCGCTGTCGGTTCTTCTTGCTTGTATAGAAACGAGGCCAACTACAACACAGCGCTTGGAGCCCAAGCCGGTTACAACCTATCGGCGGGCAGTTATAACCTGTTTTTAGGCTTTGGAGCAGGGTACAGCACAAACGGATCCTATGGTTGTATGGTTTTCGGCGGGTACACTCATGCTGGTGTCAAGGCGCCAGTGTTCGAGCCTAACGGAACCTATAACACCATTACCATGGGTTCAACAGCGGTAACAGAGGCGCACATACAAGTTGCTTGGACTGTTGTTTCTGATAAGCGTGACAAAACGAACTTTGCACCAGTACCGCACGGCCTTGATTTCGTCAGCAAGCTAAAGCCGACAGCGTTTCAGTTTAAGAAAGACCGCGAAAGTGAAGAAACGAACGGCGGCGTTCGTTATGGATTTTTAGCCCAAGACATTGCAGAATTGGAGGGGTCAGATCCGATCATTGTTGATACCACAGACCCAGAAAAATTCCGTTACAATGAATCGTCAATGATACCAGTGTTGGTTAACGCGATTCAGGAAATGAAGCAAGAGATCGATGATCTAGTTGCAGAAATAAAAACCTTGAGAGGGCTTTAAAATGTTCCCAGTTATCGAAACGAAAGCTGTTGTTATTCAAAAAGCAATTACAGAAACCCGTTGGGTTGTACAGCGGATCCGCGACCTACCAAACGACTTGCGGCTGGAAGTTGTTTTTTGTGCAGAGTCAAACCCAAACATGCAAGCCGTTGTTGAAGTCTTTGTTGGTGAAGACTATGTTCATGATTGGACTGATGAAATGGTCATTGCCGCTGTCGAGAAAGAATTAGCAAACCCAGCTGTGCGATTTAGCTAATGGCGGCCTATGACACGCGCTGCAAAGATTGTGGCGCGCTTGCTGAAATCAAAAAGCCGATGGATGCCCCAATGCCGCCATGTAAGGAATGCGGCGCGGAATTGGTTGTTGTGATAACAGCGACACCGATTCACGCGAAAGGCACTGGATGGGGTACGAAATGAGGCACTTTGAAGAATCAGAATTTCAGGGCTGGTTTGAATCAATGTCACCACAGCTTTTGGCACTGTTGGACGCCTTGCGCGAATTGTGGGGCGCGCCTATTTTTATCAGCAGCGCGAACGGCGCAGTCGGAAGAACCAGCGGCGGCGGATACCATGACTTTACTGTACAGGGTGAAGTCAGGGCGATTGATATTCAACCGAGCGGGCTGGATGACGCGAAAAAGGTCCGTGAATTTTTTACACTTGCGAAGTCTTTGGGGTTCACTGGAATTGGATTTTATCCGCAATGGAGTCGTGCAGGTTTTCATATTGACGTTCGACCGACTGGCGCACTGGCCATTTGGGGCGCATACTATGTATTAGACGAAAAGGGCGAGAAAGAACAGCTTTATTATTCGTTAGCCGAAGCGATAGCTGACTATGAGAGGATGACCAAAGCATGAGTATTTTAAAGTGGTTTCAAGGTGGCGGCGCAGCGGTTGAAAAAATCACTGACGCGGTTATTAAAAGCGGCGACATGCTGGTTTTCACTGACGAAGAAAAAGCCATTGGTCGCGCAGAGAGCCGCGCCATGTATATGAAATTCCTTGAACTTTCACGCAATGAAAATTCGATCAAATCAATAACACGCCGCATCATCGCTTTCGCCGTTATTGGCGAATGGCTTTTGCTTTTGAATATCGCTGTCGGTTTGGTACTGGCTGGAAAGCCTGATCTGGCGGAACCTGTTTTTGTTGTGCTGGCCGAAATTTTTTGGCTAGTCTTTGCGATTGGCAGTTTCTATTTCGGCGCATGGACGCTAGACAAGTGGCAAAAAAAGGGCTAATTGATGAGCAACGAAGATAGGGAGGTTTGGACAGCGCTGGCGCGTCAGGACGAACAAACTAAAGCGAACACTCGAGAGATCAGGGCTGTTGAAACAAGGCTTGGCGAACTCGTAAAAGCGTTATCTGATAACCAGAAATGGTTTTTTTCTTCAATCTTTTTGATGTTGCTAAAAATAGCTTTCGATTTTTTTGCCAACGGTGGTGGCGGCGGAGGCATTTAAAATGGCCATTCAAAACTATATAGGAGCGCTTGCAACAAGCGTGGCATTCTTTGCGGCAAGCATGAGCGGCGTTGAACTTGCGTCCGAATTGCTTTCTGAACCACTAATCGAGGGCTACGGCACTTACGACAAGACGGTTCGGGCGGGTGAAACGATAGACATCGAGTGGGTAATCACCAAGCGCACCGACTGCAGTGGCGTATCTGGTCGAGTGTGGAGAGGCCAGCATGGGTTTTATATGGCCGAGGCGATGCGACCAACGGGTTTAAAAAGCGGCGAGGAGATGCGAATCACCATACCAACAACAGTGCCAGAACAAGCGCCCATTGGTGAACTGCAATTACAGGTAAAAGGTTTCTATAATTGCACTCTCAACCGCCACGATTGGTTTTTGCTTTCGCCGGTTTTGCTTGTTGTTGGATGATTCGAGCGGTATAGTTAAATCCTGAACCCCAGACCGACCTTTTGCCCGCCATTGTGACGGGCTTTTTTTTGCCTAAACCAATTCAAACCGAACGCCACCAGCAAGCGTTTGTTGCCTAATAGCGCGTGAAATAGAACCAGCGTTAATGCCAAGCGATCTGGACGCCTCTTTAATGGATTCAAACACAGACACCGACCCAGTATTTAAAACAGCAGCAACGGGCATTTTGGGCGTTCCCTGACGATTTGCGGCGGTGGCGTGTTTCATGTTGTCGCCGTGCGTACACCATTCGAGGTTATCTACCTTGTTATCAAGCCGATCAAAGTTTTTGTGATTAACACAGCGTAAATTTTCAGGGTTGGCAAGAAACACATCGCAAACCATACGATGCACGGCCTGTGTGTGCGCCAGACCGTTTTTATACAGTCGGAGGTACAAATACCCGTTTTTATTTAAAAAGGGCTTACGCGGGCAATGACGAGCCCGTTTGGTTGAAATCACTAGGCCGTCAACGGTCACGACGTAGTCAGTGAAAATAGGGTGCCGCTTGGCGGTTCCGTACTGAATCATTCCTTCAACATCGTTTGTGGCGCGTGGTCCTGCTTTGCGAATTGTTCCGAGTGTGAAATTCATAGTAAGCCACCAGAAAAGAAAGTTTGGAGTGAATCATATTGTGCGATCCGGTCATTTCCTTTTGTTTCTAGTGCCGGCCTTTCTTCAATAGCGCCGCCGCGCTGCAAAAATTCGGTGGTCAGCGTTTCGATTTCTTTCTGTTGTTCGCGCTTTTTGTCGGTGATTTGCATGGTTAGTTTCCTTTTGTGGTTATTCTCAAGTGTGCAGCAATAGAAAAGCGAAGTAATTGAAAGGCGCCAGTGACTGAATTGTTTCGTGTATCCGCCTCGCAGATTACCGAACGCCGCTGGCCGTCTTGTGCGCTGTATTTCAGAACAGTAAACCAGTATGCGGATCCATTCTGATCGATGGCAAATTCTGTTTTCAGTGCTGGTGTTAGTATTTTCATTTTCATTTTGAACCCCTTTCGTTGTTTGGTATGCAACGACTATAAAGTACATTCATTTCAAATAATTTGATCTGTGTCACATTTCGAGTGTGTTGTTTAAAAGAATCACATCATCGACCGACCGAACGATTGCAGACTTTCCGAGCCAGCTTTCAAAAAATGCCATTTCGCCAGCTGTCAATTTCTGGCCGCTTGGCGGTTTGGATCCGTCTTTGATTTCAATCGCGTATGTTGCGCCGTTCTTTGCCGCGAAAATATCGCAGCAATTTTTCAGCTGGGAAATTATAAGCACGGACCAGCCAAGCGACCGAAAGGCCGCGACTATTTCGTTCTGGTTGGCGTCAATTCTGGCGGCCCTACGCATTGACAAGGCCAAGCACGGTATCCAACAATTCTTTTTCAGTACCGAAAACTTTTTCCCACGCGATTTTCCCAGCATGAAAGGCAATCCCATATCCGCCGATGCGGTGGTGTGTTGGGCACAGCGGTATAGTTTCGTAGTGGCTGGCGCGCTTCAATCCCTGACCAGCGCGGATGTGGTGAATTTCGGCGGGCGAATCATCGAACCCGTGATTGCGACAGACGATACAGCCAAGCGCAGCGACTTTTGACAAATGTCTTGCGTGTTTCATTTTCATAAGATTACCCCAATGAAGTGGACTAGGATGAAACCAATTTTGACCGCTATAAGGGTTACAATTGTGGTTAGTGCTGCAGGTAAAAAGATGCTTTGCATAGTTATATTCCCATGTGGTTCGTTAGCCGGCGAAATTCTGAGTCAGCCGGATCAATGTGTTTAATGCCTTTTTCTACCATGTAGATCTTGTGATTTGTCAGCGCAGTCCATCGATCTCTTTCTAATGCGATGCGCTGGTTTTCGTCCTTTGGTTTCATTGAAAAAGAAACTCTTTCTGTGCTGCCGTCTGGTGTTGGCAGCCAGTGCCGAACGAATGCTTCATGCGCGTCATTTTCATTGAATGGCCGCATTCTTTTGCTGGCCACGCCGTCTTTATAAAACAGCGGCATTTTGTACCCGTTGGCCGCGAACCATTCACCCGTTGAGCGCATCCAAGAACGCCAGAGGTTCAACATCGACAAGCTGCCTGATTCAGCACCATCGTTGAGCGTGACGACTATCACAGGCGTTTTGAGTAGCATGTTATCGACCTTTTCGGCGATCTGGTCGCGCGTTAGTTTTGAAACCGCAAATTGTGTTTTCATAAAAAGCCAACGCCGTCAGACCGTGCCAAAGTTTCGACACGAATTTTTAAATCGTGGATTTGCCGCCGCTGGCTTTCAATAATTATTTCGTCTGACTGCATAACTTGGTACGCGAACCAGATCAAGATTAAAAGAGCGGAGATGACAGCAAGCACGACCCACAGAAACAGGCTTGAAACCGTAATATCGTAAACCATTGGTATTGTTTCCATTTTGCTAATTCCGAAAATAGGGCGCTTTCACGCCCGTTGATTTTAAAAAGGCACATCAAAGTCATCAAAGCCTTCAAACGCTGGCGGCTGTTGTTGCGGCTGGCGCTGTTGTTGCTGTTGTTGCTGTTGGTAGCCTTGTGGCGCTTGCTGGCGCTGTTGTGGCGCTTGCT
>Ga0208676_1000072_pt1 | contig 18444 bp, 19 predicted proteins | sample Colrivmeta1370A3_FD_187623 | JGI IMG/M metagenome (GOLD analysis project Ga0208676, IMG submission 187623) | Estuarine microbial communities from the Columbia River estuary - metaG 1370A-3 (SPAdes) (version 2) | ecosystem: Environmental > Aquatic > Marine > Intertidal zone > Estuary | place...
ATCGCTATTCAGAAAGCGGGGCCTGAGGCAGAAAACATCTTGATGCGTATTGAACGTGAAACCATCAAGCTCGAAGTCATGATCGCACAGGTACTGCGTCTGTCCCGTCTTGAAAACCAGATGCAAGACTTGCAGAAAAAGCGCGTAGACCTCAACCAGCTTCTGGAACAGCTTGCCGACGATGCACACTTTGAAGCCCAAGCCAGCCACAAACAGGTGGTATTCACACCATCAGGCAATAACTGGGTCTGTGGGGAATCGACACTGCTGCATAGCGCCATCGAAAACGTGGTACGCAATGGCATCCGATTTACTGAAGAAAACACCAGCGTTGACATCTCGACCCGTGCACTGACCTTTGAGGGCTGCAAAAAAGTCGAAATCGTGGTCCGTGACCATGGTCCTGGTGCGCCAGAAGATATGCTAGAACGGTTGTTTGAACCCTTTTACCGTGCGGTTGACAACACGTCAGATGGCGGCGCCGGATTGGGCTTATCAATAGCGCGCCAAGTGGTGACCCGACATGGCGGCTTTATCAGTGCCAGAAACCATCTATCAGGCGGGCTGGAAGTGGTCATTCAACTCTTGGATTGCGAAGCTACGGGCGGCAGTGATGCCGATGCGCCATGCCAGTGATTTCCAGACTACCCTGCCAACGGCATCTGAAATTGACTAGGCAATACCCACTGACAGGGTATGGGTCACAGCGCCAGTGGCAGAACCTGAGTCCGGGTTTCCGTTGTTCGCTCACTACCGTGGCGCGGGCTTAGGAATGGACGGCCCTCTCATCTCCACAGAACGTTTGCACCTCAACTTGGCCCATTCATCAATGGCCGATGCGTCATCTCAGTTTCATGTGCGCAACGCAGACCACTTTAGGATCGGCTCCCCTGACAACCTATTGGTGCAGCAACCTGATGGCTTTTGGTCTGACCGATTGGCGCAGCTGGTCCATATACAAGCATGCGGGGCTGGTTTGTCATTCTATGGAACAGACCCCATTACTGGCGATTTACTCTTGGAAATCCATGTGTCCAATATCGTGCGGGGCGTGTTTCAGGCCTGTCATATCGGCTATAAAATCGACCAGGGGTTTGAAGGCAAGGGACTGATGTTTGAAGCCATGACGGCCGTTATTGGCTATCTGTTTGATCACGTCAATTTACACCGCATCATGGCGAATTATCAGCCCAGCAATCAGCGAAGTAGTCGCTTACTACAGCGTTTAGGCTTTACCGAAGAAGGCCTAGCGAAAGATTACCTGTTTTTAAATGGCCAATGGCGAGACCATGTCTTAACCGCACTGACCAACCCAAATTGGCAGAATAATTAAGCCAGTCACTTTGGCATTATCTTGAATGCTTCTGGGTTTGTTTCTCTGCTCACTTTTTTGCTCTCTGCTCTATTCTGCTCTGCTCGTATCCCGCACCTGGGTTTTTGCTCAGTCTTTTTCTTCACATGCCTCCTGTGTTTTCTTTCCGCCCTGCTTATCCTATTATCTGTTTCCCTAATACACTGTGGCCCTGTATCCATGACACCCGCTATCAACCAACTCAAAGCCGCCAAAGTTGACTTTCACACCTGGCCCTACACAGTGGAAGCCACCGATCTAGGTTATGGATTGGCAGCAGCGAAAGCCTTGTCCGTCTCACCAGACCGCTTATTTAAAACCCTGATGATTGCCCAAGACACCAAACCGGCTGTCATGGCCGTTACCATCATTCCCACATCACATACCCTGTCGTTAAAAAAAGCCGCGCAGGCGATGGGTTGGAAAAAAGCCATCATGGCAGACCCTACCCGTGCACAACGCTCAAGCGGGTATATATTGGGTGGTATCAGTCCGTTCGGACAGAAAACCCAACTCCCCACCCTATTGGATGCTAGCGCCAGCAACTTTGATGAAATCTATATTAGCGCCGGCAAACGGGGACTGCAGGTATCACTGGCGCCTGCGGTTTTAGGCCAGTTACTAGGCGCAAGCCTCGTGGCGTTGATTGAATAGGGTAGAAAATGGCTGTGATTATTCACAGGGCTAACAGCCCCATTCAACAAATCCATTCGCGTGATTCCAAACCGACGCGTTTGCCCTAGCGTTGTTCCTTCTCCCGCGATTGTCTGTTCCTTCCGCTATTGCATCCCTTAATTGTCTTTCTAGTATCTGTTTTTTTATGCTAACGTATCGGCTGGTTTAGACTTCATCTAACAATAAGAGAGAAAAGCACATGAAACATATTATTTTAGCGGCATTGGTGATGTTGGGCGGTTTCTTCCAATTCGCAATTGCGAGCGAAGGCCATTCTCCTGTCGGCACTTGGACTACGGTCGATGACGAAACAGGCGAGAAGAAAAGCATTGTCAAAATGTGGATCGACGGCAAAGAATTAAAGGGTCAAATCGTTGAACTTTTAGATCCAGCCAAGAAGGGCAACCTGTGCACCGAATGTAAAGGCGCTAACAAGAACCAGCCTATTGAAGGCATGATCTTCGTTTGGGGCTTGACTGAAGATGGCGACGAGTGGAATGGTGGCAAAATCCTAGATCCTAAGAATGGCAAAGAATACAAAGCCAAACTGTCTGTGATCAGTGGTGGCGATCAGCTAGAAGTTCGTGGTTTTATCGGTTTCGCACTGCTAGGTCGTACGCAGACCTGGACCCGCATGGAATAAATGTGACAGGTGACACTGGAGGCCGATAAATCCTCCCCAATAAAAAAGGGCACTTCACAGTGCCCTTTTTTGTGTCTGTCAGGTGGAATTAGAAGTAGTTGCCATCCTGAGACACGGTATTCATGGTCGAAAAGGTTTTAACACCCTCAGCCGAAGCCAACATCAGAACATCTGCAGGACGGCGCGCAAACAAACCATTGCTCACAACACCCACGATATCGTTCAAGGTCTGCTCTAATGCTTCTGGGTCTTCAATGGCCATGTCATGGATATCAATAATCTGGTTGCCATTATCCGTGGTCACGCCTTCACGCCACACTGGATTGCCGCCAAGGGCGACAATTTCACGGGCAACATAGCTGCGCGCCATCGGAATGACTTCAACCGGTAGTGGGAATCGACCCAACACCTCGACGCCTTTGCTGCTGTCTGCAATACAGACAAACTTTTTAGCCACTGCCGCGACAATCTTTTCACGTGTCAATGCGGCACCGCCGCCTTTGATCAAATGCAGTTTTTTGTTGGCTTCATCAGCACCATCGACATACACAGCTATCTGCGTGACCTGGTTAAGATCAAATACTTCAATACCGGCAGCACGTAGCAATTCAGCGGTTGCATCCGAGCTGGCCACGGCACCCAAAAAACGCGACTTGTGAGGCGCGAGTGCTTCAATAAACTTATTGGCTGTACTGCCTGTACCCACACCAATAATGGTATCGGCATGCAGATCGGGCAGTATGTATTTAAGGGCCGCTTCTGCCACATTTTGCTTCAGTTGGTCCTGATTCATGCTGTTGTCCTGTATTGAGGTCACTGTGATGCCATTATAATCCGAAATGTACTGAAAATAATCACATCCTTCTGTTACCTGCGACTTATTTGGGTAAACTGTCCCATACAACCCCACACAAGACCTGAGAATTTATGATCGACGCACTGGTAAAGAGAATATTAACCGCCAAGGTATATGCTGCCGCAATTCAAACGCCCTTGGATCCGGCCAAAAATCTGTCCGTGCGTATGAACAACCATGTGTTGCTCAAGCGTGAAGACCTACAGCCGGTATTCTCATTCAAAATTCGTGGTGCCTATAATAAGATGGCGCAATTAACGGATGCTGAAAAAGCCAAAGGTGTGATTTGTGCGTCTGCGGGCAACCATGCACAGGGCTTGGCAGAGTCTGCCAAACTTATGGGTGTAAAAGCGGTCATTGTGATGCCCAAGACTACCCCCGACATCAAGGTGCAAGCAGTGCGATCACGGGGGGCCAAGGTGGTATTGCATGGCGATGCCTATGATGATGCTTTGGCCCATTCGCTAGAACTCACGGCTGCCAAGGGATATACCTTTGTACACCCCTATGATGACTTAGATGTTATGGCTGGTCAGGGTACCATCGCCATGGAGCTCATGAGCCAACACCAAGCCATTGACGCCATATTTATTCCTGTCGGCGGCGGTGGCCTGATCAGCGGGGTGGCTGCCTATGTGAAATACCTGCATCCCCACATCAAAATCATCGCTGTAGAATTTGAAGAATCTGCCAGCTTACAGGCCGCTATGAAAGCTGGCCGTCGTGTTCGCTTGCCACAGGTCGGCATTTTTGCCGATGGCATTGCAGTGGCTCAGGTTGGCGAAAAACCTTGGCAAATACTCAAAGACCATGTCGATGAGGTCATTACTGTATCGGCTGACGAGATCTGCGCTGCCATCAAAGACGTGTTTGACGATACACGCTCAGTCGCCGAGCCTGCTGGCGCGACCAGTATCGCTGGTCTGAAAAAATACGTAAGCCAATCTGGGGTGACTGGAAAAAATTTGGTGGCCATTTGTTCGGGCGCTAACGTGAATTTTGATAGGCTACGGTATGTGGCAGAACGTGCAGAGGTCGGTGAACACCGTGAGGCCATTTTGGCGGTGACCATTCCCGAAGAGCCGGGCAGTTATCACCACTTTATCAATATGATTGGTAAACGCAGCATTACCGAATTTAATTATCGCTATAGCAGCCGCACCTCAGCGCAGATATTTGTGGGGATAAAAATTGCCGACAATGATGACCGACTGAATCTGGTTGCTGAATTGACCAATGCGGGCTATGCCACGGTAGATTTGACCGAAGACGACCTTGCCAAGTCTCACATCCGTTATATGGTCGGTGGCCACACGGACGGCATTAGCAATGAGCATCTGTATCGTTTTCAGTTCCCAGAACGCCCAGGTGCCTTGCTAAACTTCTTAAAGAAACTGGGTCGTAAGTTTAATATTTCGTTGTTTCATTACCGCAATCACGGCGCGGCTGATGGACGCGTACTCTGTGGACTGCAAGTCCCACCAGAAGACAAAGCCCAGTTTACAGCCTTGCTAGATGAATTGGGGTATCCGTATTGGAATGAAACTGAGAATCCAGCTTATCGTTTGTTCTTAGGCTAATGAACGGCGTCGTCTTCCATCTCGTAGGGATCGGTGACGATTTGCCGTACTTGGTGGCCCTGCATAATGACAAAGCCTAGGTGACGATATTTGCCCGTGGTGGCGAACTCAAATTCATAATAGCGTTCAACATGCCACAATAGGGCCGTTTCACGAATCCAACGCCGCTTCCGCAGCACCAAGTTCTGGTCTAACCACTGCAAATCCATGGTCTGACAATAACGCTTGGCATGGGCCTGCGCCATTTCTTTGCGTTGAATGGAGCGCCACCACCAAAACACAATGGCGCCGGCACCCAACAATTGGTACAGGGTATAGATAGTAATCACAGTCTGTCTCGCTTACACAGGGAGATTACCTGTTGGACCACCCTGTGTATATGCGGCATCAAGCCAATACAATCCGGTTACGGCCTGTTTCTTTTGCCGAATACATGGCAACGTCGGCACGTTCGATCATAACGGCACTGTCTTCCGACGCTGTCATCTCGGCAAATCCGATACTGACTGTGGCGCTAATTTCTTGGCCGTCACCCAACAGAATGACGTCTTCTTCCACTTGCTTACGCAATCGCTCTGCCACTTCTAAGCCTTTTTCTGCCGACGTGTTAGGCAACACCACCACGAATTCTTCGCCGCCATAACGGCCAATGACATCGGTCGCTCGGATAGCAGCACGTGCAATTTTAGCAAAACGCTGTAATACCTTGTCACCGGCATGGTGCCCATAGGTGTCGTTCACCCGTTTGAATTTATCCAAATCCATCATCATCAAACACAGCGGTTGACCGGTGCGCTTGGCGCGCTGCTCTTCTTCAGCCAAACGGTCCATCAGCAAGCGACGGTTATTTAAACCGGTGAGTGGATCGCGGGTGGCTTGTCGATAAAGATACATCAGCATGCGTAACTGAGACACTGCTGCCCAAATCGCCAGTGCCGCTAACAACATCGCCAATATCATTTCACCCATTGTTGTGACGTCAGTAACAGTACCGTTCACGATAGCCAAATACGTCATGCCAACAAAGGGTGCAAGGGCTAATAAAGCGCCTTCCACAATCGTCAATGGGAATACCGCCAACTGCACCACAATGACAAAGGGATAATAGCCATAGACCAGACGAGCGATCTCAGAGGATTCGTTCTCTAACAACCGTTCACATACGACAAAAAAGACTGTCGGTATTAAGTTCATCAGAAACAACCTGATCCGCACTGCCCACAAAGACCTGCGTTGGGTGCGGGAGAAAGCCAACACAATAAAGGCGGCAACCATCAGAATGCGCACAAATCCGATGCTTAAAAACATCTCTTCAGACAGGGTTCTTTGGTCAATGAATAACCACAGCGCGCCGAAAATAGCGTAAATAGCCGCCAATACTTGAAGACGCCCCTGCATTTGTGCAGCACGAGAGCTTTTAAAGTCGTCGTCGTGGTTTGCAGTCGTTAAGAAATCATTAATAATCATATTGGCCAATTTTAATATCCATGTAACACCGTAGAATTGATTCTTGCCTGCTAATGCGCTCAGTTCCATTGTCGTTTCTCTACAGGGCAGATGATTGAGATTTCATACTATGCCAATTAGATTCGCAAAGGTATGACAAGAAACCGCAATCAACCTGATATGTGACGTACATCAGAACGAAATTATTAGTATGAAAAAATCGTATTAAAAGGTACGTGAAACGCCCCCTTTTTTCAAGAAATCGGCCAGTTTATTGGCGGCTTATGGTGGGCCACTAAAAACTCATTGGCTTGGGAAAAATGTCCACAGTCCATAAAGCCGCGATAGGCCGACAATGGTGATGGATGCGCAGCCTCTAAGACCACATGCTTGTCCTGATCGATCAACACTTTTTTCTTCTGGGCATCCTTTCCCCAGAGTAAAAACACCACTGCATCCTGCGTGTCATTGACAGTTTTGATCAACTGGTCGGTAAGCACCTCCCAGCCCTGTCTTTGGTGCGCCAAGGGCTGACCCTGTGCCACCGTCAACAGCGTATTGAGTAACAACACCCCCTGTTGTGCCCAACTCGTGAGACAACCATGCTGGGGAATATCACAACCAAGGTCGTTATGCAGTGCCTGAAAGATATTCTTCAAACTTGGCGGTACCGGCACTCCAGGCTGCACGGAAAATGCCAAGCCATGCGCTTGGCCTACACCGTGGTAAGGGTCTTGCCCGAGGATGACCACGCGGACCCGATCTAAGGGCGTCATCCTTAGCGCTTCAAACCATTGATGGGGCGGCGGCAACACAGTTTCACCTGATGCCACAGCCTGTGACAGAAACAACTGTAGCTGCGCCCCTTCCGGCGTAGCCATCAAGTCATTGACCACTTTTTGCCACAGTGGATCAACCCCCGTTAGGTCCAGATTCATACGCCGCGGCTCTCCCCGTCATCCTACCCGTTCTTTCAAATTGACCCTGCCAACCAGATCATCCGCTCTCAGAGACCGTGAAAAGGCCGAAAAATAAGGCTGCCTACGCATAGTTATTTAGACAGTCTATCCCAAATCCATTATTCTAAATGCCACCTGGTAGCATAAATCACATTTTATACAGTGGAGCTTTGCATGGAAATCACCAAAACACACGGCGAGTTTATTATTGATGCGCAACACGAACACCCAGATGCAAGTGGTGAGTTGTCGTCTTTATTTGCCTCCATACGTTTGGCAGCAAAAATTGTCCACAGAGAAATAAACAAAGCAGGTTTGGCAGACATTACCGGTGCAGCTGGTGCTGAGAACGTTCAGGGTGAAGCCCAGCAAAAGCTCGATCTATATGCCAATGACAAATTTAAAGCAGCGCTGGAAGCCCGTGGTGTTGTCTGTGGCCTAGCCTCCGAGGAAGAAGAGCACTTGGTGAGCTTTGACAGTGCGCGCTGTCAGAAAGGCAAATACATCGTATTGATGGATCCCTTAGATGGTTCGTCCAACATCGACGTAAACGTTTCAGTGGGCACCATCTTTTCGATCTACCACCGACTCACGCCAGTGGGCACTCCGGCTAAAGAAGAAGATTTCTTACAGCCAGGCAACAAGCAGGTCGCTGCCGGCTATATCATTTACGGTTCATCGACCATGTTGGTGTATACCACCGGACAGGGCGTCAACGGCTTTACCTATGACCCATCAATTGGCGTGTTCTGTTTGTCCAACCCCGACATGCGCGCCCCTAAGACCGGCACCATTTATTCGGTGAACGAAGGCAACTATGTACACTTCCCCGAAGGCATTAAGAAGTACATCAAATATTGCCAGATTGAGGACAAAGCCTCTAACCGCCCTTACACTTCGCGGTATATCGGCTCACTGGTAGCCGACTTCCACCGCAACCTGATCAAAGGCGGCATCTACATGTACCCGACATCCACTGCCTATCCAAATGGCAAGCTACGGTTGCTGTACGAGTGCAATCCGATGGCGTTTCTGATCGAACAGGCCGGCGGCCGTGCCATTGCTGGCCCAGGCATCCGCATCATGGATATGGTACCCACCGAACTACACCAGCGTGCACCACTGTATCTCGGGTCAAGTCGAATGGTCGATGAAGTAGAAGCCAGAATGGTCGCTAATCCGGAATAGGGCCAACATGGACTAGCACCGGATTCATTTAGCAGAGGCGCCACAGCAGTTGGCGCCTTTTTTATTGGCCGTGTCTATTGATCCGCAGGATGGTTCACGCCGTCATGCACTGGAACCTGTTTTAGCTCAAACGGGTTCACGCCATCCAAACAACCCATATTGAAACCAAATTGATTGGGATCTGAGCGTCTTTGATGGTGAGTATAGACGCCACAATGCTTGCAGAAGTAATGCTTGGCGGTAAGGGTATTGAATTGATAGCGGGTTAAGGCTTCTTGCCCTTGTATGATCTTGAGATTGTCTAGTGTCACATGGCCAATCATCGCGCCTTTTCGGCGGCATAATGAGCAATCGCAATAGGTGGGTGATTCTAAACCATTGGGTACATACAATGAGATCACTACCGCCCCACAGTGGCAGGACAGGTGGTGGTTTTTTTGAATCTTAACGCCGCCTATTGTCTTCAGCATGATGACCTAGCTCTCATAGAATCCATCCACATAACACCCTACAACAACAGCACGGGTCTGCTTCGCCTGCTGTCTATTGCTGACCTGTCACGGCTGTGTTTCCGCCCATCTTAGACTTCTGCCAAATCACCCTTGGTCTCTAACCAAGCTTTACGATCACCAGACCGCTTCTTCGCTAGCAGCATATCCATGATATCAAAGGTTTCTGTCCCTTCATCGAAGTCTAAACGCACCAATCGACGGGTATCCGGTGCCATGGTGGTCTCACGCAACTGCAATGGGTTCATTTCACCCAGACCCTTGAATCGGGTGACCTGAATCTTCACACGCTTATTCTCAGATTCAATGCGGTCCATAATGCCTTGGCGCTCGGAATCATCCAATGCGTAATACACGTCCTTACCGGCATCAATACGGAACAGCGGTGGCATGGCGACATAGACATGGCCTGCTGCAACCAATGTACGGAAATGGCGGACAAATAAGGCGCATAGCAGGGTCGCAATGTGCAGCCCATCGGAGTCTGCATCGGCAAGGATGCAAATTTTGCCATAGCGCAGCCCTTCGAGGTTGTCCGAATCAACATCAACGCCCAAGGCCACTGCAATATCGTGAATTTCCTGCGAGGCCAATACCTGACTAGAATCGACTTCCCACGAATTGAGGATTTTACCGCGTAACGGCATGATGGCTTGAAACTGACGGTCGCGTGCTTGCTTGGCAGAACCACCCGCTGAGTCACCCTCAACGAGAAACAATTCGCCTGCCATAGCATCGGTGCCAGAACAGTCAGCGAGTTTACCTGGTAACGCAGGACCCGTGGTGATGCGCTTACGGGCCACTTTCTTTGCGGCTTTTAGTCTGGCTTGGGCGCTATTGACGGCCATTTCAGCCAGCAAGTCACCCATATCGGTATGCTGGTTGAGCCATAAACTAAAGCTGTCCTTAACCACACCAGCGATAAACACCGCTGCTTGTCGAGAAGACAAACGCTCTTTGGTTTGGCCAGAAAACTGGGGATCGCGCATTTTAGCTGACAGGACATAACGGGCTTTTTCCCAGATGTCTTCAGCAGACAATTTCATGCCGCGTGGCAGCAGGTTGCGAAATTCACAATACTCACGAATGGCTTCAAGCAAACCGGTTCTAAATCCGTTTACATGCGTGCCGCCCTGAGCGGTCGGAATCAAGTTTACATAGCTTTCTGCGATGGCTTCGCCGCCTTCTGGAAGCCACTGCACTGCCCAGTCTACCGCTTCTTCTTTGCCTGCGAAGGCCCCAGAAAAAGGTTCAATCGGCAGCGCTTCAAAAAATCGGGTGTTCAGTTTGAGGTAATCACGCAGGCCATCTTCGTAGTACCACTCTTCAGACTCAGCGTTGTCTTCCTGCACAAATGACACGCGCAAGCCGGGACACAATACCGCTTTGGCACGGAGAATGTGCTTTAAACGGGAGGCTAAGAACTTGCCTGAATCAAAATAGGAGGCATCTGGCAGAAATTTAACTGTGGTACCTTTATCACGTTTGGCGCAGCTACCGGACACTGTCAGCTCAGTTACCTTTTCACCGTTTTCAAACGCCATGTGATAGATCGAACCATCACGGCGGATATGAACATCCAACCGCTTCGACAGCGCATTAACGACCGACACGCCCACACCATGCAAACCACCACTAAATTGGTAGTTGTCGCCTGAGAATTTGCCACCCGCATGCAACCTTGTCAAAATCAATTCAACACCGCTGACGCCATGCTCCTCGTGGATATCCACTGGCATGCCACGACCGTCATCCTGCACTTCCAGTGCACCATCAGCGAATAATTTGACGCTAATTTTAGTCGCATAACCGCCGAGTGCTTCATCGACTGAGTTATCAATCACTTCTTGCGCAAGGTGGTTTGGACGGGAGGTATCGGTGTACATGCCAGGGCGTTTACGCACTGGATCTAGACCACTGAGGACTTCAATGGCGGCTGCATTATATTGTTTAGTCATGGCGAATTCTTAGCTGAGGAATGACAGTGACGATACTAGATTGAATGGTTAAATACCAGTTGAATACCAGTCGATACACACAGGGAATAACGACAGGAAAGACAGGGGAAACAGGGATGCTTAGGCACTAGAATATAGAACCCTGCATCATGGTTTGCTCGTATCGACCTACCTAATACCCATCGCCATCAAAATCGACATTCATCTCAATGCCATCAATACGCACCACACCGGTTTCAAAATGCCCGTCATCGTATAAATCAAACCAACGGTAGCCTGGCATCGTGCGGTCGAGCGCGAAACCGTCTGATTTCGGCGCGAACTGCACGCAAGTCGATGGCGTGGAAAGTAACCTTAACCCATCTTGAATCTGGTCTTCTTCTTGGTGCACATGCCCCCAAAACAAGCCTTTCACCTGTGGCTGATCACGAACGATGTCCATAAAAGCCTTACCGTTTTTGATCATTAACTCGTCTAACCAGCGACTACCCTGCTGTACCGGCTGGTGGTGAAAGCCGAACATCAGATGTGTATCAGGATGGGAGGCGATAAGGTCGCGGGCTTTGGCTAATTCTGTATCTGCGAAGGTGCCAAACACTTTGCCGGGAACAGCAGAATCGAGTAGTTGGATCACCCAATTACCCAGTTGAATTTGGTCGCCCCCTAACTTCAGGTCTTTAGCGACCACTGCCATAGTGGCTTTGTCGTCATGGTTGCCTGGGCACCAATGTACAGGACAGTCGAACGCCAAGACTGCTTCTGCAACGGTACGGTAGGAGGAATCTGAATAATCGTGGGCAATATCACCAGTAACCACAATAGCGTTGGGCGATGTGGTGTCTTCACTTATTTTGGCTACGACCAGATCCAAACCCTTGCGGGTTTCAAAGCCCATTAACGTGGCTTCGCTATCAGCACGTATGTGGGGGTCTGTAATCTGAATTAGGCGATACACGGTTGCAGTCAATAGATGCATCCCTTGCAAGTGTTTGTCTAATTTAAGTTTACACAGTCTCAACCAGAGTGACAGCATCAACTGGTATCTAAGGCTAATTTACCCTGTTTCCTAGAACTCAATCACATGAATTTTGGGACTTTACACCCAATTTGCCCAATACCGTGGGACAGACACACGCTTAGGGCTTCTGACAACATGCGATTAAGCTGCTGTTTCTCATCTTGATGGTACATATTTTGGTTAGGGTAGGGATAGACGCCGCTCAGCTGTCTGCCCGACTCGCTTAGCACCACTTCTGCCATACAGGCGTCATCATAGACCCGAACATGGTATTCCTGAGGCGACAACAACACATGGCAGCGGTAATGGAATAACAGGGTGGTGGTATAGGAAAAACGTTCAAGCACTTGGAATGAGGCCGATCCGATCACTTTGTCTTGCTGTACCAAGGAGATGACTTTTTCCTGGCCCTGTGCTGACACGGGAAATAACCGTTGTAATTTTATGAAATTAGCAGTCGTTACTGCGGCGGCATCCTGTAGATCCGGCACATAGCGAGGCTTCACTTTACAAGCCATCGCTCGGTCAGTGCGCGTTCATTCAGCAAGAACCATTGCAGTGCGATGATAGCCGCGCCATTGCACACCCGACCAGTGGCCAACAAGGCTTTGGCTAGGGACAACTCAAAGACATTGACGCGAATGTCTTCGCCCTCTTCTATCAGCCCATGAACACCCCCTGCGTGGGTAACATCAACCTCGCCTACAAAGAGGTGTACTTTTTCATTGCTGGCTCCAGGTGATGACCAATATTCAGTAATTTTTTCAATGCGCTTGATGGTAAGGCCGGCCTCTTCTAACGCTTCTCTGCGTGCGACCTCTTCAGGTGGCTCGTCGGGCTTGTCTAATAAACCCGCGACCAACTCTAATAACCAAGGCGCGCCACCCTCGATTGCTGGTGCCCTAAATTGTTCAATCAACACAATTTTTCTGCGTATCGGGTCATATAGCAGAACACAGGCTGCTTCGGGGCGCACGATCAGTTCCCGGGCAATTTCCGGACTCATGCCACCATTAAACAACGCGTGTTGTACAAACCACTTTTCCATCCGAAAAAAGCCTTGGTACAGTTTTTCTATGCGGGTTCTGTGATAGTCCATTGGTCCGTCCAAAAATGAAACTGGTTGCGCACTATCTTGGTATAAGCGACGCAACTTGTAAATGTCGGGTAAACCGACGTGTTGTAAAAATTCGTGCGGATATGCTGGTTAAAACGTACAATTAGTCCAATGCAATCATCTGATTTGTGGTTTTACGCGTAATAGGTAATAGACGTCTTGAACTGGGTCGAATCTGTTTGTGACCCTAGCAATGCACATTCGCTCATCATTATGGAAAACACTATGAAAGTCACGCCGCTATTTATTGCACTACTCACTGCATCCACTGGTCTCTATGCGAAAAGTAATTTGACCGATATGTGGCAATTAGCGAAGCAGTCAGACACCAACATTGCAACGGCCCATTATCAGGCTGACATTGCACAGATTCAGATTGAACAGGGTTTGGCTCGTCTTTTACCTTCAGTGACGGGCTCTACCGGCTACACCATGACGGGCGAAGCATTAGACGTCGACCTGCTTGATGGTGACCTGAGCGCAGGCATATCTGTCAATCAACCCGTGTATTACCGCAACGCCTTGTATTTTTACGATGCGTTAAAAGAAAAAGCCAAATCTAGCCCCTATAGCATTCAGTTGGCTGAGCAAAATTTGATGATGTCGGTGACCGATGCCTACTTTAACGCACTAAAAGCGGGCGATCGTGTGGCTTTGAGTGAATCTGAGCTGTATGCCGTGCAACGCCAAATGGAACAGACCCAAAAACGCTATGAAGTGGGTTTGATTGCGCAAACCGACGTGCTTGATGCCAAATCGAGCTATGCCTCCGCTAGGGTAAATTTGATCAGCGCGCAGGGCCAACTCGACAACAGCTTAGAAGCCTTGGCCATTATTGCCAATACCTCGGCTGGAAGCGTAGCCACATTACCTGATCCCTTAGCGATTCCAACCTTTGACAATATCGCGGTCGATACCTGGATTGACCTCGGCAACAAGAAGCACCCCTCATTACTGCTCGATGCCCAAAACATGAAATATTCAGAATTGAATCAGTTGTCGAAGAAGTCTGAAAATTTACCAACGGTGAGCGCTAGCTTTTCAATGAACAATCGGGATATGTTCGATTCGACCTCACCTAGAGATGTTATCAGCACCAGTTTGTCACTGAATGTCAGCATCCCGATTTATGACGGCGGCGCACGTTCTGCCACCATTATTGAAAACGGCCTCAACATGAACATTGCGCTGCAGCGTACTGAGCAGACCCGTCGTAATATGGAACTGAACATTCGCCAGTTGTATCGCAAGATCCAAATGGATACTGCCAATCTAGACGCCTTAGAACAGGCAGTACTCTCTCGTGAAGGCGCGTTGAAGTCGACACAGGCAGGCTATGATGTCGGCACCCGCAATATCGTTGAAGTATTGAATGCCCAGCGCGCAACCTATGCTGCCAAGCTGAATTATCGCATGGCGCAATATGACATCATCATCGGTCAATTGAAGTTACGCCAAGCGGCCGGTGTGTTGAGTGAAGCGGACTTGCAGGCGATTAACGGACTACTGAATTAGTCGTCCAGATAGGATTCAAGAATCGAGACGAGCGTTGATGTTAGATACTCACGAGCGCATGACCACTGGTCGTTTTTAGTATCTACCATCACTATTTTTAGCATGGCTTTTGACCATCCTCCGCCTTACCCGTCAGTCGTTATTTTTCAACAACGCGCCTATGATCGCCAGATGCCTTTCAGTCGCGCCTTGATTCTCGGCCACCCACTGTTTACCCGCAGCACCCATTTCAGATAACTGCGCAGGATTGGCCAGTACGCCTTGCATGGTCTCAAACAGGCTGTCCTGGGTAATGGGTAGTAATGCTCCGGCTGCTGCCAACGCATCGTGGCTGTCTTGGCATTTAAATACATGCGGACCCATCACAACGGGTATCCCTAAAGAAGCTGGCTCTACCGGACTGTGGCCACCTATGGCTGCCAACGACGCCCCAACAAACGCGATGTCTGAAGCCGCATAATAGGCAAACAACTGTCCCATGGTATCCCCTAACCACACCGACTGCTCCGCATCAGGCAAGGCGCCCGTGCTATGTTGCGCGTAACCCACCTGCTGCTTTGCCAAATATTGCGCCACCCACTCAAACCGCTCTGGATGCCGGGGGACGATGATCAACAGCAAGTTAGGTATCTGCTGCAACAGCTGTCGATGTACCGCAAGGATGATGGGTTCTTCTGACGGCTGGGTGGAAGCCGCTATCCAAGTGGGACGCGCAAATTCATGCCGCCATGCACGGCCCGCTGCTACCTGCTGCTCGGATACAGTCTGATCAAACTTAAGATTGCCTGTTATTGAGAGTCTATCGACTGGAATACCCAGTGCATTGAATTGGCTCAGATCACTCTGGGTCTGGGCGGCCACATGGCTCAAGGCTGATAGCATGGCTTGTGCCATACGACCTGCTTTCTGGTAGTTGCGTGCCGATGTGGCATTCATACGGCCATTGGCTAATAACACCGGGATATGTTGGCTTTTGCATACCGCCAAGAAATTCGGCCAGAGTTCGGTTTCTGCCAAAATGACCAATTTCGGCTGTAATTTTCGTACAAAGGGTTTGATGATAAAGGGCAAATCGTAAGGCAAATATTGGCGTATCACCCGATGACCAAACTGGGCCTCCGCCCGCGCCGCACCGGTGATGGTCATGTGCGTGACCATTATCTGGTAAGCGGGAAACTGCGTTAACAGCGATTCAATGAGCGGTGTCATGGCGACGGTTTCACCCAGCGACACGGCATGTACCCAGATGACCGGCTTATCGGTTTTAGGTATCGACCAACCCAAGCGTTGTGGCCAGTTTTGGCGGTAAGCAGGGTTGTGGCGTGACCGCACCAACAAGCGCAATAGCATCAGCGGCAGCGCCAGAGTGATGAGCAAGGAATACAACCACTTCAACATAAATTTGTTTGTTCCTACAATCGGACCATCGAGGTTGCTAGTGTATCAAAGTTACTCAGTCATTGAATGCCAACACGCCGCTCGGATCAACAAACTTGATGTCTGTAAATTGTGACTGCAATTGCACCGCAAGTTCGACACTGGATGCTGCCTTGCCAATGGCATAGGCGACGACCTGATAATGGGTGGGTAGCAGTGATAGGCGAATAGCAGCAACTAGGCTGTTATTGCGATAGGTAAGAAAGGTGGCAGTGGGATAGACAGGGACATTGGGTCGGTCTGGGCCAGTAACACCAAAGGCTAGGTCAACACCGTCAGACACCCAGACTTTTGAACCTGGCATGGCAATCAAGGCGGTATAATCTAAGTCAGCGTCGCGCTGTATCTGAAAGTCACCCTGCAGCATGCCTACGAGCCAGCGGTCGTTACTGCGGGTGAGCTGTTTGGCTGCCTCTGCAAGCGACCGCCACACAGCACGGGCTTTGGGTTCAGTCACAAAGGTATCAAAAGTGAGGATTTGCGCGCAGAAATAATGTGATTGGATATGAAAGTGTTGTTGATACAGTGGGGAATATCGGCAGTCATCGGCTGCCAACAAATACTGCACCCGCTGCACTGTTACCCCTAACTCTTCAAAGACTTCGCGCACCAAGGTTTTATCAAGCGATTCATCTGGGTCTTGGCCGCCGCCAGGTAAAAAAACACCGGTACCGGTTTCTAGCGTTAACAGTTCGCCCGAAGAATTCGTGATAATGGCATAGGCACCCGGACGTGGTTGGTAAGTCCTGCTCGGATCTCCGGTACCCAGTAACGGTCTGATCGCTTGTGGGGTCATTCCATGGTCCTTGGTCGCGATTGCATCTCGTGCGTCCTCACTACAGTGTTAGGCTATCACCCTACTATCACCCTATTATCACCCAACTATTACCCTACTATTACCCTACTATCACCCGACTATCACCCTACTATCACCCTACTATCACCCTACTATCACCCTACTATCACCCGACTATCACCCTACTATCACCCGACTATCACCCTACTGTTACCCTACTATCACCCAACTAGGCTAGTAGAGAGAGGGTTCACCCTCAGGTCTGGTTTTAAAGCGTTTGTGCAACCAGAGATACTGTTCAGGATACCGCCTTACTTGCGTTTCTAGCCACTGATTGAAATATGCCGCATCAGCCACGTCATCACCGCTGGGTATTGGTAATGGCTTTGAAAATTCAAGACAATAATGGCCATCTAGCCGACGGTAGAAGAAGATCGGCACCACCGCTGCATTGGTCATTTTCGCCAGCCGTGAAGTGCCTGTAATGGTAGCCGTTTCAATGCCAAAAAACGGCACAAAAACGCTGTCTCGGCGGCCGTAATCTTGATCCGGGGCATACCACAGCACGCCTTTGTTTTTGAGCACTCGGAGCATAGTACGCAGGTCTTTACGGGCAACAATACCCTTGCCTGACTTTAGACGCGCTCGGGTCATCCACAAATTAAATAAGGGGTTATCATGATCACGTTGGACAACATGAAAATCGAGGTGGTTTTTAACCAATCCGCCCGCTAGATCCACCAACGCAAAGTGACCTCCAACTAACAAAACGCCACGTCCCTCTGCGTGCGCTGCTCTTACGTGATCCAGACCTTCGATGTGGGTGCGATCTGCGAGCTTGTCAGTATCTCGAGACCAAGCGAATGCTGTTTCCAGTAACCCCTGACCAAAGGATCTAAAGGTTTGTTTGGCCAAGGCAGTTTGCTCATCGGGTGTTAAATCAGGGAAGCACAGGCGAATGTTGGATTCGCATACCTGCCTCCTACTCTTTAATGTGCGATAGGCTAACCGTCCAATCGCCCGACCAAACGCCATCAGTAACGCATAGGGAAGACGCGTGATCAGCCAAAAAACGCCAAACATGACAAAGGTGGGCACGTATTTTAGACGAATAAATTGGCGGTAGGTCTGGTTCTCGACCCTTTTAGAATCAGTATGTTTATTTGCCATAGAGGTTTTCGGCCTGAATTTTCGTTCTCTTACAATGACCGCTGATTGCGCAGTCATCAAACGTGTTAAGCAAAGGGAAATTGTGTTTAAATCTGCAATTCTGAATTGGAGTATATCATGCCTAAGTGGTTCGAAAACTGGTTAAAATCGCGTTATGAAGCGCACAAATTGATTGCCAAGCTGTCTGCATGGCAGATTCAACGCAAAGCCAATAAAGATGTGCAAT
>Ga0208676_1000074_pt1 | contig 17525 bp, 14 predicted proteins | sample Colrivmeta1370A3_FD_187623 | JGI IMG/M metagenome (GOLD analysis project Ga0208676, IMG submission 187623) | Estuarine microbial communities from the Columbia River estuary - metaG 1370A-3 (SPAdes) (version 2) | ecosystem: Environmental > Aquatic > Marine > Intertidal zone > Estuary | place...
TGGACCATCGAGAGGCGCGGGCCCGTGCCTTGGCGTCACTGGCGGTATTGAAAAAATCAGCGGCGCTTTGATTACGCGTTAACCTGTCAATATGGTGGGTCAGACAAGCTCGCCTTGACTCACACCCCTCTAGGTGTTCCAATTCCCGCCGCCAATCTTTCGGAATGCGGTGTAAATCCGCAGCGGACGCGCCACTGTAATCAACAGCTAAAAGATGTGTTGAAAGCCAGGAGACGGGATTGGCTTACTCTAATCTGTACGCGCATGAATTACAGGAGCTACCATGCCTTCGATCATTTCTAAAATGCTCGCAATATTTTTGCTTGCCAGTGTTTCTCTAACCTCTCTAGCTGCTAATTCCTACCCGATGACGGTCATCGACGGTATGGGAAATGAAGTCGTATTGAAAAAAGCCCCACAAAAAATATCTTCATTGTCATTGTTTACCGATGAAGTATTGCAGCACATGGTGGATAACAAACGCATAGTGTCCATGACCTTTTTGGCCAGTGACCCAAACTATTCAAATATCGCAGACCGCTTACCAACCGGCATCACCCTACTCGATTTTAATGTTGAAGCCTTGGTCGGTATTTACCCCGACTTGGTTTTTGCAGCGAATTGGAGTGAGGCTGGCAAGGTGGCGCAACTACGGAATGCAGGCATTCCGGTTTATCTGGTCGACACCCCTACCAGTATTTCAGCCATTCAGGCAGAAATTCTCAAGCTCGCACAGATGCTAGATGCGCAAAACGCTGGCGACAAAATGGTTGCCGACATGAACAGCCGTCTGTCAGATTTGGCACCTAAAATTGCTGCCATTAAGGCTCGGCAGCTCGTTGGAATTGACTATAACACCTGGGGATCTGCCAGTGGTGTGGGCACAACGTGGAATGAAATCTTGGAGCAATCGGGATTGATTAACGCGGCTGCTAGCTTAGAAGTTGGCGACTATGGACAGGTGTCCTTGTCAAAAGAAGCCATCGTTGCGGTGAATCCTGATCTGCTGTTTTTACCCGGTTGGGTGTATGGCGATCCTGCTGGTGCTGAGACCTTTAAGCAGTCGGTTATCACCGATCCAGCATTGTCTGGCGTCAGCGCCATTCAAAAAGGCCACATCTTGCAGGTGCCGGAAAAATTGGCGGGGAGCTACAGCCAATATATTGTTGAAGCCGTTGCCTATATTGTTAATGCAGTAAGCGCAGCACAGTGACCGCCGGATGATGCACCGGTCTGAAGCAGGTATGGCAACACCGATCAAGGTGTCTGCAATGCTGTTTGTCAGTCTGGGCATCTTGGCAGCCTACCTTTCATTAGGGGCAGTACCGCTGCCCCTATCAGATATTATTGAAACCCTTTATATCGCAGTCACCGAGGGTGAATCAGCAGCCCGTGACGCCCATCCCAAGGTCGTTGCTATCTTGTTCTATATCCGAGGCCCGCGTGCATTGGCCGCTATTTTGGCGGGCGGTGGATTGGCCTTGGCGGGAGCCGCGATGCAGGGACTGTTTAAAAACCCCATGGCAAGCCCCGATATTATGGGTATCAGTGCTGGCAGCAGCTTAGGTGCTGTTATTGCCATATCCTTGGGTGTGGCATCCATTCATCCGTTAATGATTCCTGGTTTTTCGATTGTGGGCGGCCTCCTCACAGCGGCATTTGTTTTTGCTTTGGCGGGCCGCGCTGGCGTTATGCAGTTGTTGTTTTTGATTTTGGCCGGATTGGCGGTGTCGAGTTTGTTGGGCGGCGCGGTTTCCGCGGTGTTGATGTTTTCGCAGGAATACGAAATCAGCCAATTCATTTTCTGGACCATGGGTGGCTTGGAAGGACGGATGTGGCAGCACATTGTTTGGCCAGGGCCCATAATGATCGTGATCGCGTTGCTAACGGTGCGACTCGGCCAATCCTTGAATGTGTTGTCGCTCGGTGAGGAAAACGCGCATGGTATGGGACTCCCCGTATCGCGCATTAAGTTTCTCGTCTTGCTCTATACCGCTTTGTTAACCTCTTTGGCCATATCAATGGCCGGTCCAATAGGATTCGTGGGATTGATGGTGCCCCATTTTGTTCGTTTGGTATTGGGTCCAGACCACCGCACGTTGTTACCCCTATCGATGATCGTGGGAGCGGTGTTTGTGTTGCTCTGCGACCTCATTGGCCGCTGGATGATCGCACCCTATGAAATCAGGGTGGGTGTCATCACCTCGATTGTCGGCGGCAGTTACTTTGTATTTTTGATTATCCGCTACTATCGCATGGGGAGGCTCCTGACATGACCACCCCTGTCTTGGTTGCCCATAACCTAAGCTATGACGTAAAACAGGCCCGTCTATTGAATCAGGTGTCTTTGTCCTTGCTGGCTGGCGAGTTAGTGGGTGTGATCGGGCCCAATGGAGCCGGAAAAACCACGTTATTAAAAGCGTTACTGGGATATTTGCCAGCCACAGAAGGCACTGTGCACATCCATGACAGGTTGTTATTGTCCATGCCACCCGAAGAACGGGCTGGTTTTATCAGTTATTTAAGTCAGGAAGCGAGTGAAGGCTTTCCTTTTGCCGTATTCGATATCGTGGCGCTCGGCGCTTATGCGGCGCGCGCACAGGGGCTCTGCAGCCAAGTCGAATTGCAGAAGCGTGTCACAGCAGTGTTGGTGGCCTTAGATATCGGGCATTTGGCGTCGCGAATTTTCACCGAATTGTCTGGTGGCGAAAAGCAACTGGTGCAGTTTGCGCGTTTGTTGGTTCAAGACGCTGATGTGATGCTGTTAGACGAACCCACGGCCAATCTAGACCTTGGCCATGAATACGAATTGATGCATGCCCTGAGACAACAGTGTCAACAGGGTAAGTCAGCACTGGTCACCCTGCATAACCTCAATATAGCAGCGGAATTTTGTGATCGCGTGATATTGGTCGACCAGGGACGGATAGTGGACGACGGTACCCCCGATCAGGTGATTACCCAAGAAATGATTCAGCGTTTGTATACCGAGCATGCCTTGGTGGTGATGAACGCACACACTGGCAATATGAACGTGTTACCCAAAACCCGTGTCGCATCGGCATTAGGCGCCAAAGTACACATTATTGGGGGTGCAGGGTCTGCTATTCGGGTATCAAAATTACTGCGCCGTGCAGGCTGCCTAGTGACAGGTGGCATTGCGCATCGAGATGACAGTGATGTTGCCTACTGGGAAGCTGCTGGCATTGCTTATATAGAAACCCCCACATTTGACAGCATCTCAGATGACAGTTTTCAGATGGGGCTGTCTTGGGTCGCGTCAGCGGATGTGACGGTATTATGTGATTTCCCCATTGGGACCGCTAACGCCAAAAATCTAGCATTGGCCAGTAGCAGTAAAAATGTGATTGTTATGACGACGCACAGTGAACAGGAGCGGTTCTTTCAACCGGCAGTGCAGACCGAGTATGATGCCATTGTGTCGCGGAGCCCAATGGTTGAGATTGACCAGTTACTCAGTGCCATCAACGCTATTACGAAAAACCAATAATCGCTATCCAATAAAAAAGGCAGCCAATGGCTGCCTTTTTGCTCTCTAAAAGGTCATTTACGACACGGATTTGTCAAACAAGAGATCAAACTGATCCATGCCTTCATGAATCAAATCGTCGCCGATAGTCAGTGGTGGTAAGAAACGAATGACGTTGCTATAGAAACCACATGACAACAGGATAAGGCCATGTTCGGCCGCGCCAGCGATCAGCTTCTGAATCAGCTCTGGGTTCGGCTGATGGGCATCACCATTCTTAACCAATTCCATAGCGATCATGGCACCTTTGACGCGAATCTCACCAACCAAGCCAGGATGACGATCAGCAATGGCCTGTAAGCGCTTACCGAATACGGCGCCGACTTCATTGGATCGTGCGACGAGGTTTTCTTCTTCCATCACTTCCAAGACAGCCAAGGCTGCTGCGCATGCGACTGGAGAACCACCGTATGTACCACCCAATCCACCTGGGAGGGGTGCATCCATGATTTCTGCTTTACCCACTACTGCTGACAACGGATACCCACCGGCTATGCCTTTGGCCATAGTCATGAGGTCAGGTTCTATGCCTGAATATTCGGTGCAGAACATTTTACCCGTACGGCCAAATCCCGTTTGGATTTCGTCTGCGATCAGTACGATGCCGTGCTTGTCGCACATCGCGCGTAACGCTTGCATCAATTCAACCGGTGCGTAATAGAATCCACCTTCGCCTTGAATTGGTTCGATCAAAATAGCCGCAACATCCGTTGGTGCAATGTCAACTTTGAACAGTTTTTCGATCGCGATCATGCTGTCGGCTACCGACACTTCATGGAAATCAGAAGGGAAGGGCACGTGGTAGATTTCGCCAGGGAAGGGGCCAAACAAGTTTTTGTATGGTGTGATCTTACCGGTTAAACCCATCGTCATATTGGTGCGGCCGTGAAAACCACCATTAAAGGCGATAATGCCACGACGACCCGTGTGAGCGCGTGCTATTTTCACAGCGTTTTCAACCGCTTCAGCTCCGGTGCTTACAAAAATCGTTTTCTTTGGGGTATCACCAGGCGCCAAGGCATTGAGTTTTTCAGCCAAGGTAACGCCAGACTCATAGGGATTTACCATGATGCACGTATGTGAAAAGTTTTCGACCTGCTGCTTTACTGCGGCAACCACTTTAGGGTGGCTGTGGCCCGTATTGACTACGGCAATACCCGCACCAAAGTCGATATAGCGTTTGCCGTCCACATCCCACAGTTCTGCGTTCAGCGCATGGTCAACAAAGTTGGAAAACATATTGCCCTGTCCGCGCGCGACCGCTGCAACTTTACGAGCCTGTAATTCTGAATTGCGTGACATCTGAGAGTCTCCTCTTCGTTATTTGTTTAGGCCGCCAAGGCACAAGTATTTGATTTCAAGAAAGTCTTCAATGCCATACTTAGACCCTTCGCGACCCAAGCCTGATGACTTGACACCGCCAAAGGGTGCTGCAGCATTGGAAATGATGCCTTCGTTAATGCCTACCATGCCGTACTCAAGCCCTTCAGCGACACGCCAGATGCGGCCGATATCACGAGAATAGAAATAGGCAGCAAGGCCATATTCAGTGTCGTTAGCCATAGCGATGAGCTCTTCTTCCGTATCGAAGGGAATCAGTGGCGCAACGGGTCCAAAGATTTCATTGGCAGCAATGGCCATGCTGTTGCTGACATTTTTCATAATAGTGGGTTGGTAATAATTGCCGCCCAATGCATGTGGTTGCCCACCCACAACGACCTGTGCGCCCTGCGCAACTGATTGTTCAACCAAGGCGTGTACATCGTCCATTGCCTTCTTGGTAATCAATGGGCCCATGGTGACGCCTTCGTCCATGCCATCTCCAAGCTGGAATTCTGCGACTGCCGCCTCTAACTTTTCAGCAAAGGTATCGTAAACTGATCGCTGAACCAAGAATCGGTTTGCACAGACACAGGTTTGACCGGCGTTGCGGTACTTAGACGCCAAGGCGCCCTGAACGGCGGCATCCAAATCGGCATCGTCAAAAACGATAAAGGGAGCATTGCCACCAAGCTCAAGAGATACTTTTTTAATGGTGCCGGCACACTGTTCGTAGAGCTTACGTCCCACCGGTGTTGAACCGGTGAATGAGAATTTTGCAACATCGGGGCTGGTGGTTAACACTTCACCGATGGCGCGTGAATTGGTACCAGTAACAACGTTAAACACACCCTTAGGTATGCCCGCCATTTCAGCCAATTGTGCCAATGCCAATGCCGACAACGGCGTTTCCGATGCGGGTTTGATGATAAAGGTGCAACCAGCAGCCAAAGCAGGTGCGGCTTTGCGGGTGATCATTGAACTTGGGAAGTTCCAAGGTGTAATCGCCGCTACCACGCCGATTGGTTGCTTTAAAACAATGATGCGTTTGTCACTGGCGGGCCCAGGAATGGTATCGCCATAAATACGCTTACCTTCTTCAGCATACCAATCAACAAAAGCGGCACCATAAGCAATTTCGCCTTTGGACTCAGCCAGAGGTTTGCCCTGTTCGGCTGTCATGATGACACCAAGGTCGTGCTGGTGTTCCATCATTAAGTTAAACCATTTGCGCAAAATCGCGGCGCGTTCGTTAGCGCTCTTTGCAGCCCAAGCTGGTAAAGCGGCTTTTGCAGCAGCAACCGCTGCCTCTGCATCTTGGCCGTCTCCATTGCTGACTTGCGCCAAAACCACGCCTGAAGCAGGATTCGTGACGTCAAATGTAGTGTCTTTCTTTACCCACGCACCATTGATATAGGAATGGTTGGCTAACAGTGCCGGTTCATTTAAACGGATCATGACAATGGCCTCTAATGAATTGGAGTTGATGAAATATGGTAGCTATTTGAAACTAATTTCTATTTAAGGTAAATATAAAACAATCAAACTAATGTTTGAACTAAATAAAACTTTAATTGGGTGAATATGAGAAAAGATACCTTTGTCCCGAGACCCGTGTCTGAATACGATTTGCGGCTGTTGCGCATATTCAAAGTGGTTGTTGAATGTGGTGGTTTTGCCAAGGCAGAACCTGTCCTCAATATTACCCGATCGACCATTAGTGTGCATATCTCCAATCTCGAGAGTCGCATGAAATTCAAACTCGCCAAACGCGGGCGGGGTGGCTTTGCGCTCACAGAACAAGGCAAAGTCGTTTATGAGGCATCGTTGAAGTTATTTGACACACTTAACGGCTTTTCTGTGCTGATCAGTTCGTTGGATGTGGAAGTGTCGGGAGAGTTGGTCATTCTGTGCAGTGATAACGTGGCAGTGTCGCCACAATTGCGGCTGCCAGAGGTGATTGCAACGCTCAATGACCGTGCGCCAAAACTACAGATTGCGATCAACAATGACACTGCGCCCAGCATTGAAAATGCGCTATTGGCTGGTCAGGCGCATGTTGGGATCATGCCTGAATTTCGTAATATCGATGCCCTCAGTTATCAGCCTAACTTTGAAGAGCGGTTTATTCTGTGTTGTGGCAACAAACATCCATTCTTTACGCTGTCTGATGACGATATTTCCGATGAGATGTTGCATGCCAGTCAGACGGTTTATCCAGGCGTTGATGTGAACAGTGCCGGTATCGAACAATTACGGCGGCTCAATTTGTCGGCTCGGGCCTATCAATTTGATACCCGCACCCCGCTGGTCTTGTCGGGCCGCTACTTGGGTTTTTTCCCACTCAGTTATATTCAACCCTATATAGATCGTGGCCAAGTCCGGCTAGTCCAGCCAGCAGAACGCTACTATGACCTGCGCCATGTGATTGTCCATCGCCAGAGCAGCGTCATGGATACCAAAGTGCGTCTGTTTCTGGATGTGTGTGATGAATTGGCACGATCGCCCGCTTCCTAGTACGTCAGGGGCCTGGATGCCCCTTTAAAACCTCAGTCCAAAAATCCTCAGTTCAGACCAATAAAAATGCCTCGTGCTGATGAAATTCAAGGGTTTCATCACAGCCGTCCGTTGACTGTCATTTTCAATAGCCTAATCCGACAGTAAAAAAAAGAGCGCCAATAGGCGCTCTTTTGTCTTTATAACGCCCTTATTACATGCGGTTGATCGCACCTGTAGGTGCAAAGTCATCGCTGCTCATAGGGCTATTGCGCTGGATGTAGTCCACTAACAAGTCAGCATCAACAAAACCGGTGTTGACGAAATTAGGATGGTCAGACACCTTGGTATAGCCGTCACCCCCAGAGGCCATAAAGCTGTTGATGGCCAATCGATAGGTTGCTGCTTTATCTAGCGCCTTGCCACCGATCATCACTTTGCTGATCATGCCGGCTTTCACATCCATAGTAACACCAGCAGATTGTGCGAATGCACCGCTGCCTGCTTCCTTCGATGCGACAACAGTGAGGTAGTCAAACAACTCAGCACCGGTTAGCTCAACATAGGTCAGGATATTGGCGAAAGGCTGCACGGTTAATACATGCTTGTAAGTGATATCACCACAAGCCATGTCTGCGCGAATACCACCACTGTTCATGATGGCTACGTCAGCACCCGCTTTCACACGTTGCGCTTCAGCAATCAGGTTGCCTAGGTTGGTTTCAGAAGAACGCACCTGGCTACGCTCGCCGACAAAGTTACCAGTACAGGTGCCGATCACCGTATTGAGCGACTCAGCGCCTGCTTCTTGATAGGGCGTGAGCATCGCAAGCATGTCAGCGTCTTCAGCAATTTCATCTTCGATTAATGTATAGACTGAATTGCCTTCCGCGTCTTTGCCCTTGTTCTTCAGGTTGATCGGAATCAGACGGTAATTAGAGCTGATGATGTCACCATTTTTGACAACCAAATCTAATCGACCCACATACTTACCCCACTCATGTGCCTGAACGATCAGAGCACCATTCTGGACATCTGGCTCAGACAAAGCGACCTGTGAGTGACCACCCACGATCACATCAAAACCGCTAACCGAACGCGCCAATGTCACGTCACCCGGTGCGTTGCCGCCATGGTTGGCATCGGCATAGTGGCCCATATGGGTTGCAGCGATTACCAAAGCGCCGCGCTTCTGCAAGGCTGGCATTAGTTCTGTGGCAACCGTCACTGGGCTTCTAAATTCTAGATCAGAGGTGTATTCAGGGTTGCCAATTTTAACGGTATCTTCCGTGGTGAAGCCTACAACCACAACCTTCATGCCATCGACATCAAACACCTTGTAAGCTGGGAAAAGCGTCATGCCGTTGTCACGTCGATAGATGTTGGCGCTCAAGAAACTGAAGCCAGCCCATTCTTGCTGCTGCATCAGAACATCGCGGGCATTGTCGAATTCATGGTTACCAATGGCCATTGCGTCATAACCAATCGCCGCCATACCTTTAAAATCTGGCTCGGCATCTTGCATGTCTGACTCAGGAACACCGGTGTTGATATCGCCGCCAGACAATAACAAGACACTGCCGCCGTCAGCTGCTACTTCTGCGCGGATGCCATCGATTAGGGTCTTGCGCGCTGCCATGCCATATTCGCCATTGCTGTTCTGCCAGAAACGGCCGTGATGGTCATTGGTATGCAGGATCGTTAATTTGTATTCTTTATCAGGCGCGAAGGTGGCATCTGACTGATAGCCAGGCATCATTGAGCAGCCTGCAAGTAATACCGCCGCCGATAGCGTAACTACCATGCCTCTCATTTGTCGATAGTCCATCGTATGTTCCTCTCCAGTTGTAGATTTCAGAAGCTAAAGTACGATTAAGAAGGCCAGATCGGTCGCCAGAATCGGTATTTTTTCGCCTCTGCTTAGTGATTTAGTTATTGTTGTTCAGATCAAAATTTAGCCCAAATAGTGCTCTTTTCATAGTGATTTTAGTCTTAAAGAATGGGTATGAAACGAGATTAGGGTAGAATATTTTTAACAATCCAATGTAACCCAAAGAAATTTATGGAGTTTATGCTGTGGCAACCCGTATCACCCTTTCGCAGGTGAGTTTGGCTCTGGGCCATAAAACATTATTTAGTGAATTAGATGCCAGTGTGAACGACGGAGACCGCATTGGTCTGGTGGGACACAATGGCAGCGGTAAGTCGACTTTGCTCAAAATGTTGGCTGGTGAATTGGCCCCAGACAGCGGTCTTCGTCAAAGTCAAAAGCAACTGCGCATCGGTGTCGTAGAGCAGTTCCTACCACCCGCACTCGCCACAGCGACGCTAATAGACGCTGCGTTGGATATGCTGTCCTTTGACGAACGGGTGAGTGCCCGTTACCGCGCGGAAACCGCATTGTTGGCGGTGGGCTTTCATGCTGGCCAGTTTGATATTGCGGTGAGCCAGCTCAGTGGCGGGCAGCAAAATTTGTTGTTAATGGCTAGAACACAATTGATGGCACCTGATGTGATGTTGCTCGATGAGCCCGGTAACCACATGGATATTTCGAGCCTGGCCATTTTAGAGCAATGGCTGTCGTCTATTACCGTGCCTTGGATTATGGTGTCGCATGACCGTTATCTGTTGAACAACTTGTGCCGCAATACCTGGGTGCTCCGTGATCAAAAACTCTATAGCTTCCAACTGCCTTTTGATGCCGCGCGAGAAGCCTTAGTAAAATTAGATGAAGATGCCCAAAAGCAGCGCAACCAAGAAGAGCGTGAAATCACGCGTATTGAAACCAGTGCCAAGCGTTTGGCTATTTGGGGTCGGACCTTCGACAATGAAGATTTGGCGCGAAAAGCGAAAACCATGGAAAAGCGCGCCCAAAAGCTCAAAGACAATGTGACCTTTGTGAGCCGTGGTAGCGGTTTGGAATTAGCGCTCGACACCGAAAAACTCAGCTGCAAGCAAGCCTTGGTATTGGAAGAAGCGACTATTTCAGTGCCCAATACTGACCGCGTGTTGGCCAACGTACCCTTTCTAAGAGTCAATCCTGGGGATCGCATAGGGCTTTTGGGTATCAACGGCAGCGGTAAATCGACCACCATAAAACGGATCATGGCCGCCCTTGACGATTCAGACCCCACCATTCGCATCAATCCCAATGTAAAGTTGGGCTATTACGATCAACAGTTGAGTGCTTTGAATTGCGAAGAAACCCGATACGATTGGCTCCGTCGTCAGGTTGAGGGGCCAGATGACCGCATACGACAAACTTTGCTCCACGCGGGTATTCCTTATCAAGACTTCGACCAGCCTGTAAGCCAACTCAGTGGTGGGGAAAAAGCGCGGATGCAGTTTGCGTTGTTTCGATTGCAAGCGCCGAACTTTTTGATTTTGGATGAACCAACCAACCACATTGATTTGGAAGGGCGCGAGGCACTGATCGACGCCTTGATTGAAACCGGTATCACCTTGATTGTCACCAGCCATGACCGGGCTTTTTTGGATCAGTGTGTTACCCATTGGTGGTTGATAGAAGATGAGACCATTAGCATCACCCACGACCCCGAAGGCTTTTACCGTTCGGTCTATAAGCAAGAGGCAAGTAAACACTCACAAACTGTAGAGCCTTCTAAAAATAGTGCGTCAATGGATGAAGGCCGCACAGACTTACCCGACACAGAGGCAGCTATATTGGAGCAGATTGAGGTATTGGAGCAGCGTCTATCAGACGATCTCAAGCGCAAAGCCAAGCACCAATTGCCGGAACGACATGCAGGGTGGCGGGCGTCGATAGCCGACTTATGGACGCAGTTAGAAAAAGGCGGTCTTTGATAATCGGCTGTTTTGATGATGGTGCCGAGTGCGAATAAACAACCTGAATTGATCCAGAAAAAGCGTTCAGAGACATACATTTCTTTTGAGTGAAAGCATCACTTAGTAGCCCTTGATAACGTAGGGGAATAGGGTTGCGGTTATTTCAAATCAATTTACGATATACGTCCCGACAGAAGCGTCGGTGCGATGTATCTATAAAGGTTAGGGCTATAGGATATATATGCGCAATATTGAAATAGTCAAAGTCTCTAGTGGTGATTTCCAAGATGTAGCAGAATTAATTAAAAGTTTATTGATCGAACTTGAACCTTCAGCGATAGAAGAAATTGAAAATACTAACTTAAATGTCATAGCTAAAGACTTGCTAACCAATTCAAAAATTTGGGCATTTTTAGCCAAAAAAGACACTGTGAATATGGGTGTTGTTACTTTACATGAGTGCGCTGCTATTTATGCCGGAGGGGTATTTGGTGAAATATCGGAACTTTATGTCAAACCAGAGTTTAGATCATTACAAGTAGGTGAGTTATTATTATCTTCTGCTATTGAATATGGAAAGTCGCGTGGTTGGAAGAGGCTTGAGGTTGGTAGCCCTCCCACAAACGAAAGCCCTAGAACATTCAAGTTTTATGAAAAACAAGGGTTTCAATGTACTGGCTCTAGGTTACGTTTTTTAATACAACCCTAACAAGCCAATCAAGCAGGCCAAAAAACAGTTTGCTCAGTTTCGCTTCGCTACACATTGTAGCAAACAATTTTTGGCCGCTTAGCAAAGCGTTATGGCATTGTAACAGCAACAAATGTAGAGGAAAAAAGAATGTTTGAATGGTTCGCAAGTCCAGAGGCGTGGGTAGCATTAGCAACTCTAATGGCGTTAGAGATTGTTCTTGGAATAGACAATATTATATTTATTTCAATCCTCGTTGGTAGATTGCCAGAAAAGCAGCGGGCTAAAGCACGACAGATTGGCCTATCTTTAGCGATGGTCTCTCGGTTACTACTACTTTTCAGCTTGGCTTGGGTTATGGGTCTAGTGGAGCCATTGTTTACAGCCTTTGGAAATGACATATCTGGACGAGACATCATACTCGTTATAGGCGGGCTTTTTCTTCTTGCAAAATCCACACACGAAATACACGGTAGTTTTGAAATACAAGAAGCATCTCAGGCGCAGGTTGTAGCCTCAGGTTTTATCTCGATCCTCATTCAAATTGCTGTCCTTGACGTTGTGTTTTCACTGGATTCGGTAATCACTGCGGTAGGGTTGGTTGATCATCTAAGCATAATGGTTATAGCAATTATTGCATCGGTTGGCGTTATGCTTGTAGCCGCAAAACCAATTGGTGATTTTGTAGATGCGAATCCTACAATCAAAATGTTGGCGCTGTCTTTCTTGATGCTGATAGGCTTCACCCTTATTGCGGAGGGTTTCGATATTCATATACCTAAAGGTTACGTTTACTTTGCTATGGCCTTTTCCTTCGTAGTAGAGATGCTCAACATAACAATAAGAAAGCGTAGGGCAAAAGCTGTTGAGACAATACATCTGGCAAAAAAAATCACTGAAGATGACATTGCCTAATAGATAGCGGTACGCCTGGCCATATTGCTACGCTCGTTTTGTGTAGTGGCTAGGCGCCATTCTACATAATCCGCTCTCCGCTCTCCGGACCGGTGCGCTTGGCGTTATGCGTCTATTCGCACTTACTTTTCACGTAGGCAATTTGCCAACCCATAAAGCTGAATAGGCATTAAACCCTGGGGTTCTGGCTGCCGCGATGACGCCATTTGACCCAAAGCCATAACAGACCGCCCAGTACGAACACCAACAGATAATCAATCATCGGAATCCGAAGAATTTCGTTTAAATTCTCCCATCCACGACTTTGATAGACCCAGAATACCGTGATCAGATAGGCAGCTGCCCACAGCCATCGGGTCAGCTTCTTAAGCCCCAGTCCGTGCATTTGGGTGATAATAAAGATGCCGCCGAATCCAAAGAAGAACATTGGCCAGATGCCGGTGCCTTGCAACACCGCTACGAGCGTGCCGTGGAACAAGACCGTGACTTCTAGCGCAAGGGTCCAGTATTTGTTGGTGTGCATTCGGGTGAAGAGCAAAGCGCCCTGAATCATCAGCAGCATGGTGTAGAGAAAGCCAATCAGGTGGCCTGACGTGTTTTCCATCGGGTGATACCAGAAGGTATAGATGGTCGCCCATGAAAAAATATAGCCGTGATAATGGCGCAGCCATGAGCCTGCGGTGTCCAGTCCCTTGGCTTTGGTGCCAAAAAACAAACCGCGGCGCTTGTTTTCCATTATCAGAACCAACACGAGGAGCAGAATGACTGATCCCTGTGATGAAAATATCGATACGTCCTGTGCCAGACCGTCATACCACAGTGCGGTCTGTACCCAATGCAGAATGACGAAAGCGACTGTACCCCACAAGGCAATCCAGTTAATGGACCGTACCTTGTCAACAAACTGATAGCGCTGCTTTTGTGCCCAATAAATGAGACCCCAGAAAAACACTTGGTGGGCCGCATAGCCCAACCATGCAGTGACCTGCGTGAGCCATGACGGATTGGTTTGCTGCCAGTAATACCAAGCAACACCAGTATCGGCTACCAAATTGACATCCACCACCCAGGGCCGCAGCAGATTGATTCCCAATGTCAGTATCAGTGCGACGGCAATGGCAAAAAAGGAGAACTTGGTACTGGTCATATTCGTGGTCTCGCAAGGGTTTCTAGAGGTACGGCTCAGATAAAATAGTAGATCACACCGCCCGCTAAAGGCAATGGCCATACCCTGCAATCATAGCCTTATATCTAGGTTGCTGCAGGTGACACAGACACCCGAAAATCGCTATGATGCCAGTCTCCCTTAATCAGTAACGACCGATGACAGATAACCAACCAGACGCAATGAAGCAATATGGCATAGTGACCCTTGCCTATTGGGCCTTTACCCTAACCGATGGCGCTTTGCGCATGTTGGTGTTGTTGTATTTTTACCAACAGGGTTATGGACCCATGTCGCTGGCCCTATTATTTATGCTGTATGAGTTTTTTGGCGTGGTGACCAATTTGATCGGCGGTTGGTTGGGCGCGCGTTGGGGGCTCAACCGCACCATGATTCTCGGGCTAGGATTGCAACTTGTGGCACTCGCGGCCTTGTTGCTGCCAGTAGAATGGTTAACCCTTATTTGGGTGATGGGCGCTCAGGCGCTGTCGGGCATCGCCAAAGACCTCAATAAAATGAGCGCCAAAAGTGGCGTCAAGGCACTGGTAAGTCACCGGTCTGATGACGGCGGGTTACTCTTTCGATGGGTCGCCTGGCTGACGGGTTCAAAAAACGCACTCAAGGGTTTGGGATTCTTTTTAGGCGGAGCGCTCTTGCAGTGGGCCGGATTTCAAACGGCAATCGCCATTCTAATGGGATTGATAGCGGTGGCATTGATTGGCGCTGGGTTGGGTCTGACAGCAGACATCGGTAAGGCCAACACCAAGCCTAAGTTTAAGGATCTGTGGTCGCGCAGTACCAAAGTGAACCAGCTGTCACTGGCGCGCTTATTTCTATTTGCCAGTCGCGACGTGTGGTTTGTGGTGTCATTACCCGTGGTGCTGACCAGTGTATTCGGTTGGCAACACAGTGAAATTGGTGGCTATTTTGCACTCTGGATTATGGGCTATGGTGTGATACAAGGACTTGCCCCTTGGATAACACAGGGTAAGCAGCGGGTCATCGGCGCAGGTGATGTCATTCTGTGGTCGATACCACTGATTGTGGTGGTGGCATTGTTGGCGATTCAGTGGCAGTGGGGTGGCGCATCCCAATCCATTCTATTGTGGGGTTTGGCGCTCTACGCTGGGTTGTTCGCGGTCATTAGCAGTTTGCACAGTGCATTAATTCTGTATTGGTCGCGCGCCGACGGGGTATCGCTTGATGTCGGGTTCTATTACATGAGTAACGCAGCGGGCCGGTTATTGGGCACCCTGCTGTCGGGCTTGAGTTATCAGTGGCTAGGTTTAGGCGCCAGTTTGGCACTATCTGCATTGCTGTTGATTTTGTCTGTGTTGTCCACCCTGCGGCTGAAGTAACGGCATAATGCTCTTGCAGGTACAGGGTTGAACCGTGGTAAACTGGCGCCTTGGCAGGGCTGGATAGCGCCACAAAAGGCTTACGTCAGAGGCTGATGAGCGTTATCACACAGGGCTCTTTGTCTGTTATGTCAATGTCACCTTATTTGAGAATATCGGCAAAATTCATGATTAAACACAATAAAGTATTGTCAAAATTGCTGTTTGCGTGCGCTTTAATTCCGGCACTCGTTTATTGGATGAATCCACAGGATGCCATTGAATGGCGGTTCGACGTACCCGAAATTGTGCCCTCGTCAGCCCCTCCTGCAATGAATGTGATATTTGACTTGCCCTATCCAGACAGCACGGCACATGCCGTTGCGCTGATGCAAGGAGAGCAGCAATTTTCTGCAATTTGGTTCCAAGGGTCCCGAGAAGGCGCTACTGATATTGTCATAAAGAAAATGGATTTTGCTTTGTCAGAGGGCAAGTGGGCACCCATCGGCGACCTGCCTACAGATTTTCTATCCTCTGAATCCGTTTCACGTCAATTTGTTCCACACCAAGGCGTCAAAACGCTAGGGAATACCATTCAACTTCGGGATGGAGATTTTGAACAACTTCTGGTTACGGTGGTGTCTATCGGTGGTTGGGCTATGTCGTCGATCGCATCATTGGTGGTCGATGACGGTCTGGTGGTCAGTGCACAAAAACTCAACCTATCCCCCTTCCTAAATCGCTCTCATTTGGTTCGCTCGGCAACCATTCAGTTCTCAAATGGCGATATTGGTATTCCTGCGTATTTAGAATTAGGGAATGCCTATGGCGAGTTGGTGCGGCTTGATGGCAATAATCGGGTGGTTGCCAAAAGCCGAATGGGGCAAGGACGTTACGGTATTCAGCCATTGATTCTGCCACTTACTGCTACCCATGCTATTTCATTAATGCGAAATTTTGATGGTAAAAACCAAGTCTATCGTAGCCAGTCCCATGATGGTGGACGTACATGGACTCAGCCAGATCCTATAGCAGATTTACCAAATCCAAATGCTCCTGTGGCGGGTGTGACGCTGTCAGATGGATCAATGTTAATTGCTTTTAATGATAGCGCGACAAACGCTGACCAGTTGTCACTCGGGGTGTCTCGTGACGGTGGAGACACATGGCAGCGCATCTATGATCTGCCTGTTGAAGAAAATAGCCCAGTGGGCGCGATGCGTTACCCTGCCATGTCTCGGATGTCGAACGGTGACATTATTCTGGCGTTTAGCTACGGTGGTAAAAAGGGTGTCAGAATTATGCAATTTAATGAAAACTGGGTGAAGGCAAGACAATGATCCAATACAGTTGGTTGGCACATTTTGTTATTTTAAGTTGGCTCCTCTTTCGGATACTGCGTTGGGTACTCCCAGATCGAATGGCTATAGGGGTTGCGTTCGTTGTGACCTTGCTATTGTCTATGATTGACAACGTATTTATGTTGTATTTTGTAGCTTTGTTAGACCCCTTGGGTTTGCTATTGCCCTTGCTTGCATTGCGCAATATTGCCGACTTATTGACCACCATTGCATGGCCGAGAATAACGCTATATGAACTGTTGGCTTGGCTGGTTGCGGGGGTGGTCTTCATCGCGTCGGCTCTGGGCGTGTTCGCATTTGATCTATATGCTGTGGGGTATAACGATCCTGCGGTTGTAATTATTGCGACGACGACATCGCTTTATTTCGCATGGCGTAAACAAGGCCTATTTTTAGCGATCAGTGTTTTAGGGTATATCCTGTGGTCGTTTGATTTTGGTAGCAGTAATTATTTTGACTATGTGTTTCATGCACTGATGGTTCCTGTTTTAGCCATTCAGTTAATGTATCGCTTGATTGGATTAGCGAAAGGCAAAGACAAAACAGCCGATTCGGCACAGGATGAACGCTGATAAGACAAACAAAAAGTTTACATCCAAGTTTAGGAAACAGGCATAGTCAAAATAACAATAATGACTGGCAAATTGGGCCTAAAATTCATCTGTATGGTTAGGATTTCAAGATGTTAAATTTCGCTCTATTGTCGGCATTCGTGCCGACCTTTATGTTTGTGTCGCTTACGCCTGGCATGTGTATGACCCTGTCTATGACACTGGGGCTGACCATAGGGGTTAAAAGAACCCTGTGGATGATGGTCGGTGAGCTGGTGGGTGTAGGCTCGGTGGCCGTGATGGCGGTGTTGGGTGTTGCGGCATTGATGCTCAAA